>Ga0210036_1000807_pt1 | contig 36320 bp, 26 predicted proteins | sample CryGeymeta201515_FD_185469 | JGI IMG/M metagenome (GOLD analysis project Ga0210036, IMG submission 185469) | Groundwater microbial communities from Crystal Geyser aquifers in Utah, USA - Crystal Geyser metaG 2015-15 (SPAdes) (version 2) | ecosystem: Environmental > Aquatic > Deep subsurface >...
TTCAATGATCTTTTCTATCTCTTCCTCTGGCATGTTGACGCCGGCAAGATGTTCTGTGAGCACTGCAACCTCTCGTTCCTTTTCGACATACTTCAAGGCAACGGCCGCAAGTTTCTCGGGTGTCTGAGATTCGATGAACTTCGTCCCTTCTTTATAGACCATTTTCGACGCGAGGCAAGAAGCGATAGCATTCTTGATGTATTGCTCAGGGACTCGACTGTGGACGTTGTCAAAGGAGAGGTCGGCAAGGGTCTTTGGCAGGTGGGCTCTGTCAATGCAACACGATACAGGTGAGTAATTTATGGCAAGGTAGGCTTGATACTAACAAAATATCCAAAATTGCTTACCGGAACAAAGGCAACAATTTCTCTCTGTCGTCTTCAGAGAGATCGTCCATGGCAATGGTGAGGGCGTCAGTTGCTGCGTTGATAGCATCGCTGATCACTTTACTAATGCCTGGAAGGCTACCGGAGTACATTTCATACTCGCGGAAGAGTAGCTTGGCTTCCATCGCTGCCAATCCTCGCAACTTAGCCAGAACTTCCTCAACAATTTGTTCCTTGTTATCCAAAAATTGCTCTTCTGACAAGAGCATAGCTGCGCAAATTTCGTAAGAACTGGTAATGACTCCTCCCTTGTTCGCTGAAGAATCTTTGACTATGAGCACTCCTGCATCGTCAAAGAGAGCTTGCCTTGCTTGTTCCGTTGTAAAGAGGTTCGCTCCCTCGACGATGAGAGGCGCTGACGGAGTGCCGTCTTCCTTCAAGAACGATTTGTAGTTGTTGATATCAATGGTATTGGGTCTTCCTCCACACGGAAGGAAGGCGTCCGCTTCTAAACGGTTGTGCATAGAGTTGCGAGCTTTCACTCCTTCCTCATTCGAGACGTCATGTAGCACACCTTGGCTACCAAGTTTTGAGGGGTCGAAGTGTGAAATGCACAAGCTCGCCTTCATCAAACGCATCAATTCTCCGTGATCAAGACCATAGGGGTCCTCGGCACATCCAGAATGGTCTGCAATACCAACCACCTTTACATTATCGCCATATTCGCGGATGAGGATCTTGAGCTCATTTCCAGCAACATCGCCGTCAGGACCTCCTGTCATTTTTACGGAAAAGGACTGTTTGGTGGGATCAATGTTCAAAACATCACGCAATGCGACATCAAGGTAAACGTTAACTCCCTCTGAAGTGACGCCAAACTCTTTATGATTGATTCCTGCGCGAGGCTTGCTTGACATGAAGGCCGCTGGAACGCCGTAGTTGCGCTTTCTGGCACGGTCAATGACCCAATCAATATCCTCTGGAATGACCTGTTCATCAGGACCAAGGTAAAGAATCTCCTTCTTGCCGTACAAATCTACAATTCTCTCACGAGTCTCTTCCGTGTCAACAATCAAGTCCAACAAGGTATCTGTGAATGCCTTGACGCTCTTTCGCATGACTAAGTGCTTTCCAGCTTCGGACAATCCACAAACGTTGATCAAATTGACTGCCTTTGAACCACCTTCAGGGATGTCTTTATTTTTCATTTGTTGAGCGAATGCCAGGCCATAGCATTCGTCATACTGGTGAGAGGATTCGAGCGCATACTGCTCTGGAGTTGGAGGAGTGACCAATCGCATTCCTCCTCGAGCAATGTCACGGAATCGCACATGGTAGCCATCAAATTTTCGGCCATGGGCAAAGACAATGCCGTAGGGTAACTCTCTATCTTCTCCCATGACTCTTGGGTCAAGTCGAAGTCCAAGAGAATATCTGTCCTCCATAAAGAGATTTGTCTTTAATGTGTATTCAACCACGTCGATCATCTTGCACAAACAAGCTTTGGCCACGGCATCCTCGACATCCTTTTCAATGATTTGGCGAAGTTCTTCGCATCTGTTATCAAAATCAGCTTGCGACATTGGTGTTGTCACTGGATTGAATCGTTCTACAAACAAGTCTGCAATGTAGTCTGCAATGTCAATGTAACGTTCCTTGGTCACAGTCTCAAGAATATTGGCTCTGGAATAGACGAGTGCATTCTCCTTGGACATGATAGGATGCAATAAAGAGCAAATGGCCGTAATGATTTCACCCTTCTTGACTCCCAACCAAGGGTATCGATCAAAGACCAAGTCCATTGTACTTGCGTCCAACCATTTACAACGCTTCAATTCTCTCACCAACACCTGGAACGTCTCATCACCGACCTCTGTGCCTGCCACAGGAGCTACGTGCAAACGTAACATTGTGACAGTACCGTTGTCTCCATCGGAAATTAGGTCCAGATGAGCAACCATGACATCCAGGTTGTGCAGAAAGAGGAGACGAGAAGCATTCTCCAGTGCCTGCTGAGGCAAAGAGTTGGCCAAGGCGATATTGACCCAGTAGGATTCTCCTCCATTTTCGGCGTCTTCCACAACGACGGCTGTTCCTTCGGTACCAGAAACGACTTCGATGAGTTCTCGCTGACGCAAGAATCGTCGTGGATCTGTGTTGGCCAGGTAGGAGTTGGGGCACCGCTTAAAATATTCCAACAAGCTGTCCCTTTCAAACAATTCCGATGGCCGGGGTTGGTGGGTACTCCAGTCACCTGGTACATTCAACGACGACAATGATTTAACACCGGGCATGAGATTTTCTTGGCTGTTCACGGCTTGTACGGTTTGTGCGTAGGCCAAGATACGAGATCCCAAGGTTTCCAATTCTCCCGTACTGCCCGCGTGGTCAGGTTCTCCTTCCTGTTTCGCTCCAGCTCCAAAGATGAACAGATTGATGGACATGGCATCATCGGCCGAAGAAAAGACTTGGGCAAAGGTCAATTTTTTATGATCTTCGTCATAAATGGTGTGTGGCAATTCCTTGACAATGGTAAGCAAATTTCCCGACTGCGTTCCCGGACGAATCATGGTAAGCACCTCCGAACCATCATTGAGGGTGCTTTTCAAATTCAAATACGGTTCCATTCCAGCCTCTGTGCGGGGGGAATCAAAAAGTTGAGTGGTACAAAAAAGAAGGATGCTGAGGAGGAATCGGACAATAAATTGTGTAGTTTGTAGCATTTCAATGTTGGCTGTGTGTGTATGCACTGCATACTTTCATTTCCATAACATAAAAAAAATTAAATATTTTACCTTGAATGGCTGCAATGGCTTTGATGTGATCTAATCGAAATTTTTCTGGTACTTGATTGAAATACGAAGGTGGCATATTGTTCAGAAACCATGGCACTACTTTTTGGATGGTATCGGTTTGCTGTGAAATCAATTCATGAATCATTGCCTGTTGAGTAACACGTTGAATATCAATGGCACCTTCGGCTTGCCATGGTTGTTTGGCTTCTCCTCCTTTTTGATGTTGTTGTTGTTGTTGTTGTTTTCGATCCCATGATGTAGAGTCATTGGAAAAGCAACAGCGAGTTGCTGTCGACAACAAAGAAGCATGATTGGTATGAAGTGTGGTGGTGTTGGATGCCAAGAGTCGACGGTTGGCTTTGGCACGGATCACGGATCGTCCTTGATTGGTCAACTTGGTAACACCGGATCGGAGCATGGTATTTCTTTGTTGGCAATGATCTTTATCGGCTATCAAGTAGTACGAACCTCCAATATTGATTTTTCTGAGTACAATTTAAATGATAATAATAATAATAATCCGTAATAATTGTGCGACAAAAAGATGTTTTACAGTAGTTTTTCTATCTATCTACTCGAGTAGCTAGCTATCTAACTACTGCATTGATTGATTGCTAGGTAAATTGTTGATAATAATATATAATAATATTATCAGTGATGTGATAAAATAAAAATATCTTTGACAAACGGCTTCGAAATGCGCCATGATTCATATGACTGATGTCAAATGAATCATCCAAGATGGCATCCCATCAACCTCCCCATCAACCAAAAACTAAAGAAGTCGATGAAATTTACAAAAAATCTTTCTTTCATTATTTTGTCTTCCAACGAATGAGACATTTCACATCGTTTCTAAAGGTTAAGGTTATTACATGACGTCATCCACGGAACGTGCAACTGATCGTTCGGGTCGTGTCTCTCTGCGATTCTCGTTTGTGATTGATGTTGCTTCCGTATGAACCGGCTCGCTCGTCAGAAGTGTCACTTCTTCCTTCTTTTCTTTGCCTTGTGATCGCCACTTTTAAACGTGAAGAGTACCTGGTACTGGTCTTTGTTGCTTTTCGATCCCACAATTTTTTAGAAAGGCAGAACAAGACCTTTTATTTTTTTACCATGTTGCGTGTATTCAACAACAACGCCGCTACTACAAGATGATCTATTGTATCTATTGACGACGAGGAGTGAATCATAAGAAAGAGTTACATTGGTTTGTGATTATGGTATGATGAAATGGAGCGTATGCCCGTGATGAATGAATGAATGCCATGTAGTGCAATTTAGGAAGAAAGTACCCCGCGACGACGAATGAAACATACGATGATTGATGCCTTGTCTTTTTGGAAAAAGTGTTGGGAGTTTGCGTTTTTGCTGCTTCTTTTCCCTCCTTCCATCTCTACTCCAGGCTATAGGGCCCAGATTGAATGAAATTGAAAACAATGTATGCATTAAACGTTTGTGAAAAAAAAAAGGCCTGTCGAGTCGATGAAAACAAAGAAGCCGGAATGTCGGACGAAACATGCGAAGCTGCGCACGATGCGGTTAATTCTGCAATTCTGCAATACCTTTCAAGGCTGATTACGCCGTGGACTCCTTTTTTCTGTTCTGCTACGCTCTATGCTCTACCCTACCAAGAGAATCGACAATGATGGATGATGCAGAGTGTACCGTCCGTTTCTCTTTTTTTGCCTGCACGCGTTTCCCGTACAAACCTATACACGATTCTCTTCCCTGTTTCCATTTGCACACACGAGTACCTACGTGACGACACAACGTTCTACTACTACACACACTACTACGCACGCGAAGTTATCCCCGTCTCCTGTCTGAACAAGTGCCTACCCGTCGGAACCGTCGGATGACCTTGTCTTCTCTCTAGTTCTCAAGATGATGATTCTACATTCCATGAGATATATATATGTTTCCAGTGTCTGTCTGCCTGACCGTTCTTCAAGTACGTGATCCCTTCTCGCTCCAGTACGCAACACGCTATGCTACGACCGTTCTTTTTTTGTTTGGGTGTTATCCGTTCCTGTCCCGAAGATGTTCTGCCGCACCACACACAACTGTTCCCGCCAACCAATATCATCCTTTCCTTTGTGACGATTCTCTGTACCAGACCTTATCTGTTTAAATTTGTACTGTATCGATCAAGCGCTTTGAGGTTGGTTGGTTGATGCCGTTTTAGAACCCGTGAATGTACAAGAAGTGTTTTCCTTGGTGTCCACTAGAAGATTGCGCACGCAACACGTTCTTTTCCCTCTTCGAGTTGTTACTCTGGAAGTATACAACAACAATAGATAGGAGTCCAGTACGTACAAAATAGGGGTAAAATAGAATACGACCAGCAGAGAATGGGATGGGGTCCCTTTCTTTGCTGGTCGGGCTACGGCCATTGCGTCTATGTTTAATGTAGGTAGCTTAGGCTGATTTTGTAGTGTTTGCAGGATTCAAAATGTACTGTTTGCTGGCAGGACAACGGCCAATGCGTCTGTTTGAACGCAGGTGGTCCCTTTCTTTGCTGGTCGGGCTACGGCCATTGCGTCTATTTTTAATGTAGGTAGCTTAGGCTGATTTTGTAGTGTTTGCAGGATTCAAAATGTACTGTTTGCTGGCAGGACAACGGCCAATGCGTCTGTTTGAACGCAGGTTCTACTAATTTTCGATATTGATGATAGACTAGTTTATTTTGACGAGTTGTTTGCAGCAGATAGACTAGTTTATTTTGACAAGGTGTTTGCAGGTTCTGTTTGAACATAGGTACCAGGTACTAGTGGCAAACATAGGTACTAGTCTATTTTGACGATCAATGTCTATTTTGACGAGGTGCTTGCGGGTTCCCTTTGGACCAGGTGAGCTGCCGACTCATTTTCGCTTAGTGTTGCAATGCAGGCTCCTGGCATGATCCGGGTCAGGAAGTTTCCGTCACGATTGCGCATTTTACTTGTGTCCCACGGGGCTCCGTCACGTCTGCTGGGTTCAGCAAGGACAAAGGACTCAAATACTCTGCCTGTCTGTCTGCAGAGATTCTTTCCTCGCATCTCTCTGTTGCATCATGCGCACTCGGAAGGCGCACCGTAACCTTTCCCACACGTAACTGTCAGGCGTGACTGAATTTTTCCTCCTGTTGGATCTTGACTTGTTACTATTTATTTGTCGAGATAATCAGGTAACCTGTGTGAAAGCTATCGCTAAAGCTCGGAGAGTACATTATTTTTTGGCCAGTGTGCGCTTGTTTCTGGGAAGCCTTCTGGAGTGACACGATCTAAATACTGAAAGACGTTTCCAAATTAACACATTCAGGCATTGAGCTAGATGGCTGGCTTCATGGGATTAGTACAAAGGGCGTTAAAATCCTTCCAAGATGTGACACAACAGTCATAAAAACATTTCACATAAACCATAAACATAAACCATAATAATATCTTTTTAACAACATTCACTACAGTTTTTCACGGGATAGCAGATTAACAAAGTATCCACCATGACAGCCAACTCCACAGACACCATCAATGAACGCAATGAACGCAAGAGACTAGCGGCCCGACTCCGACAACAGCGATGCAGAGCCCGAAAGCGTCAAGCCAAGTTGGCAAATGAATCTGCCCCCACGACCATAGCCAAAATTCCACGACGGGATGCTCGAATCGTTCGGAGTCCTGTCGTGCGAAAGCAACAGTGCCATATTCCCATGTATAAGAATTCTTCGCAAAGAAAGGCTCAGCCGACCATGATTAACATGTCATCCTTCTTGCAGAATCATCACAATCACTCTTCCTCGCCGTTTGTCGTGTATCCTCAACGATCTACGCCGAATTCCTTTCCTGTGAGTCCAACCCAAGTCCCAAATTTCTGGACTACTAGCAACACAAACAGCCCCTTGTTGAATTATTACAATATCAACCAATCCTTGAGGACTAACATTCCTTCTCACAATGAGCTCATGACGCAATCGTCGCTTGCTTTTGGCCTGTGTCAAACTCCCCCTCGAGCCAGCAGCAGCAAGCACACGACGGATCCATCGGCTCTGCGCCGTTTGCACATTCCACGAGTATCACCCGTGTTCGAGAAGAAATCGCCGACTCATCCTTCCGTGAAGCCTCCCATGATGCCTTATTTTGATCGTCTGGAACGCAAGGAAGAGGCTGCGATTGATGCTATGCTTTCGTTACATCGCAGTGGATCCAAGTCGGAAGAAAGTTAACCTCTCGGACGAATCGCTCGTTTGCTTATTCATTCATGCCTGCATTTGATCTATCTAAATGCCTCTATGCATAATTGCTCATTATTTCAGTTTCTCACGAATTATCAGGCACTCCGGCTAAACCAAACAAAAACAATTTTATAATACATAATAGAACAGTTTTAATTTTTCTCCGTTTTACTAGCGGGTTTCTCATCGCTTAGCTATGACTTAGGCAGGTTGTGCAAGATGCATCCTTGTCATCTGGAGCACCAGCAATAGATATGCGACGAAAACCATGCCCGGCTAATGAGGTCAGGAGTAGGCGGAATCGAACGGCTCTACGGATTGATCTCCTACAAAGGAATCCTGCACCTACCTACCGCGAGCTTCCAGAGCTTATCGGAACTTGCAAAAAAGAGTTGAAGATCTTAAGTTTGCTCTTAGGTCGAACTTTCCCGGATCTTGCGTGCGAGTTCGCTAGAGGCTACCTGGTCTGATGAACAACCACATCATCACTTGGATGTGAGGAAATGGAATCGTGTGAAATCAAAATCTGTAATTTGCACCTTAACTCTAATTTTAGATGGAAACAAAGCATCGCTACCGTAAAAAGCTAGTGTGGAGACTATTAGATATTCATAGATAAATATTATGATAATAGTAGGAGCAAACTAGTGGTGTGTGTGTGTGTACAGAGCAAGCATAGGCACACGACCTAATAGAGTAAGACCTAACTCCTGAGTCCTATCATCGTCCCTAACAGGAGACAAGGTAAACTGCCGTAGTCCACCTGGGCTTAATTTGCTACTACAGTAACTCGCAGAGTGTGTACACTTTCTGCTCTCAACAACTGGAGACACTGCCTACTTGATAGGTTCTACTCGAGTGAGTTATGTACATGATAATATTACGTGTATTCAATGCAGAGTACTGTAATTCTTAGTTTTTGGGTGGTCGATCCACGGTCCGGAGGCAGTTAGCAACTGCGGCCAGCACGTCTGCAATGGAAAATCATGGTCTGATTACAAGCGGACATCACTAGTAAACTAGAGAACTAATCGATGATTGCGTTGCCAATGCCAATGCCACAAAGGGTGGTAGCATCCTGTATTTCATTGCGGAACTTGAAGCGGAAGCCGGAGCAGCAAATTTGCGGGTGTTCAAAGCTGTCGTTGACAACATTGATATTATAGGGAAAGTTACAAGCGACAATCGAGATCGCAACGCAATGAATGTCCTTGCTTGAGCTCAACAACGAGAGTAAGCCCCATACTACAATACAAAGAGAAACGCATCCATCGCATTTCTTCTTTTTTTCAAGCTGAAAATGGAACGACATCACAGGTGTGCCACCGAAACAATCCGGCGAATGGAATGGAGCGTACTTAGCGTGATTTTGTAACCTGGTATTTTTGGATGAACTGCAGCTTCAGGACAATGAGCAGACGTGATTTTTGCCACACGGCCACACGAAACATGTGAGGATCCCCTTGCAAAAAAGTGATTATCGGATTCCTTGTTCTCTCTGGAATGAGCAAGCTTCAGCTGCATTTTCTACTACTACAACCAGTCTGTGTGCATTTATCAGCCATTCTACTTCTGGAATAGAAGACTACTAAAGCCCCACAAAACCAGTTCTTTCCCAAAGTACAAAATGCTGTCCTACTAATGTGGATATCAACCATGAACACCATAGCTCTACTGTAGCACGAATCAATCCTCGATCGAGTCTCGTCGTTTCCAATTTTTCGACCTCTCCCTTTGATCTTTGACTACAGCTTAGATACCACTACTGATATGGCACATATACTTGTACAACGTGACAGCGTGCAGCTGGACGTGTCTGTCAACACATTTCTCATCGGCCGACCATGGCTTTTGAGCAACCCACTCGCTGATAAAACAGCATTACCAGAGGAACACCTCCTTTTCTCGATAGGCTAGATCAGATCACAGATAGGGCAAGAACCGGGACGGGAGCCGCTGTTAAAATAACAAATAACCATATTATTTGTTCTATAGGAAAAAACCTTCTGATGGAAGCCGTGTTGGTGGAGACACTTTTTGATCCCCTTGTGCTTTCCAACACTAGTGATATGCATGTCCGTGAAGCTTTTAACTTTGTCTTCAAAGGTATGATAGGGGATAGCAAGGTTATGGGTTATGGGTTATGGGTTATGGATGTGATGTGTGACTATGCTTTAAGCTGTACGTGTGCTGGCTGCCGATTCTTGACATGGTTCTATGCTGAAAATTCTCTTCCATACCGAATTCGATGCATACTGATTATACTTCAGGTTATTCCATTTGGTTAGGAGTCGGTCAAACTGATAAAGACCTAGAGAAAGCCATTGCTGCCGTATCGATGGAGCATTCTCTTTATCCTGTGCCTGAGCCTCACTGCACGGTCGCGTACGGTATTGACCATTTAACGGAAAAAGAAATGCGATGTATCTTTCGAGAAAAGATCGCCCCTGTGGCCAAGAATTGGCCGGCCTTGGAAACTGAAGGCAGTCATGTTGGTATTTCGTATGATGGAGTGGACGGCGAAGAAATGGACATGGCCTGGATGGAGGTGACTTTGAAGTCGTCTCCCGAGCACGAAAAGTTGGTTGATAAAATTTATGCTTGCTTGTACCCAGCTGATGATAATGAAGATAATAGCGTGGACGGCGATGACGTTCATCGCAAGACACGCCCAGGTCCTTGGAAACCTCATTTGTCCCTTGCCTACGACAATCCTCAGGGTTCTGCGGTCGATGCAATTCTGGCTGACAAAATCTTTGCCAGGTTTCCTTCCCTCTTGGGTCGGAAAGAACGACGTGTTAAGAATATCTCCTTGTGGCGTACGGAAGGAAGAATTTGGGAATGGGAGTGTCTTGAAAGAGTTGAGCTCTGTCAGAAGAATGAAGAGACCCATTCATAAACACGTTAAGTTGAAACAGATTTTCCAAAATTTTGCTTTCCGAAAATCTGCCGCGTAGAAGGTAGTTGAGTGTCCATATTGTAACAATTTCCGTTTCTATTGTAAAAGATGAGGAGGTAGTGAATGTAATTGTAACACTTTTAGGGATAATGTGTTTGCCGTCTTAAATTCTTTTTCTCTGTAGCGGGAAATATTGATTGTGACAACGTATCAGCGAAAGACAAAGTAATTGCCAGCGCCGTTTTTTCTCTTGAATGCAAATTGTAAAGTTAAGTTATTGTAATCGTTTGTTTTGGCTCCAATTGCATGGTGTGTGTTGTACACAACACGTGTACATGCAGTTTTAAGTCAAATCAAAGTCATCATCGTCGCCGTCGCCACCTCCAGCCGAATCATCAATGGTCTTTTTCACCCTGACCAGGATGGACGTCTTCCAAGGATCAAGCTTCGAAATTCTGTCGTATTCAAAGCAGGCCGTTCCAAATCCTTCCGCATCGTAAGCTTCCACACATTCCACGAGTTGTCGAGCAAATTTTCCTTCTCGTGATTCTCCAAAGGTGTAATCCAAACCTTCGTAACGTTGCAATGCCTGATTCGCGCCGACGGGATCGCCGCTCGCCAAATGACACAATGTCGCCTGTAAAAAGTACCCCTTGGCATTGAATTTCAAGAGATTCGAGTCCAGGCATCTTCGTCCCAGATCATCGTAAATGCCGGCTGCACGGACCAAGTCGGGAGGGTCCAAGGCTCCCGAACAGAGTTCCGCTACTTTGGCGAGACACTGAGAAGATTGGCTCTTAGCATCTTCCATACCAAACAATTCCGATGCCTGTTCGTAGCTTTCAATAGCCAAGACAATGGAAGACTTTTCGTCATCGGTAGTGACTTCCTCATTTTCGTACAATTCAGCGCATTCTTTGCACAATTTGGCAGCCTGTGTGATTCTGCCATTGTCAGTATAAAGAGTTACTGCATCTTTGAATGCATTCACTGCTTCTGTGGGGTTGCTCTTGACCAAGCATTTTCCTGTCATGAGCGATGAAAAAATAGAGCGTGTGAGAAAAATGTTATCCAAATTTCCGTTTTCGTAGTAGGGTCTGGTACTATTTCTACGTGGATAAGAACCAAAAAATACGGTGTGCACTCACCTGCATTGGCCATATCTTTGCTGGCTTCGTTCAGATTGGTCAGTTGATCACGGTGTATTTCCGCGGCTCGTCGATAGGCCTCTCCTGCTTCTTGGTTCAGGCCTCCGACCTTGTAGGCGTTAGCAGCTTGCTCCATGAGCTCGGCCGCTTCTTCGTATTTCTTTTCCTTTGAGGTAAACCAAGAGCTCTTGGTTAACTTTTTTTCGGCATCAGCCATGAAGGCATCACCCTTTGCCTTTTGTTTCTGGGCCATAGCTGACATGTTGAGTTGGTTTTATTTTAAGTAATATAATGAGCTTATTCGGGTTTCCTTCTGTTTCTGGAGCAGTGATTTTTTATGTGGTCATTGATAATTGCATCGTGCTTCCATTCGAATGCACTTCAACACAAACCAAAATGAAAACTGGGACGCTCACTCGTCCTTTACTAAAAATCTGGAACGTCTAATTTAACGGGGATCACAACTATGGCGCCCGCAGGGCGTCACTCGTCCTTTACTAAACCGATGCAAAGAAAAAAATGTGTCTTTGCCTCATCAGTTCTTTAAAACCAGTACGAGTAGCTACAAAACTCGTCCGGAGCACCACGTAGCTACGTGCTGCAGCCACAATAGCAAGAAGGGAGGTTTCATTTTTTTATCAGTCACAGCAACGCTTCTTGGCGCTTTCAACAAATTCCTTGTTGCTTGCAGTGTGTTTCCTAGGAGGCATGCATGTCTACATGCAACAGATCTCTTTTGCAATTTGGGTGGTTGTTTCTAGCTACAGTAGTATTGAACATTCCAATATTAACAAAAGAGTTATTTTAGTAATACTAGAGCTACTGTTTAATGAAATAAATGAAAAAATAATATAAACTTGTAGGAAAACTGTTCTTGGTTTGGACGCGCACTTATTCAACTGAACACTGTTCGCGTTGACTAGTACGGTAGACTAGTAGTCTGAGAACGAAGATTCGAAAAAAGGCTTTTGTGCTTCTTGTCTTGTTCTGTACTTTGTCCACCTCATTACTTTTCTCACCATCGTATGTTGTCTTATCCTTCTTTCATAGCGACCACTGTTACATGAACGACAGACCCATAGCGCAGTACCAGAGACGGTGGCTTGGAACGCTTCGTCACCTTCATTACACAGCATGTGGAACTTAAAATATCCCTTTCTCATTCTTATTATTTTGCAGTTTCATGCAGTTCAGAGCTTTCAGACCATTGATTCTCATCCTGGTACAAAAGGCATTACAAAGCCCACTTCTTATCATGCACGATCCCTGTCGTGCCTTTCTTTACTAACAACCCCAGTGGTTGATTGCATATTAAGCGTCGACGAAGATCCCATCGAGGATGTCGTAGATCATTGGCAACAGAAGAATTGGAACGAAATTATCAACACTGGCTTTGTCGTGGTTCTATCGCTGGCGATCCTGTGGTATATTACTACTGCAAACTTCCATATAAGCCGTGGATGGACTGCGGAGGAATACGCTCTTCACGTTCCTGTTGATGCATGGTTGTCGTATTCGAAAACTCTGGCGGATGCTCCCATCTTTACCAAAGCCGTGACGTCTGCTACCGTGTACGGTATTGGCGATGTCATTGCCCAGAGGACCGAAGGAACATCAGTCGGAGATTTGGATCGGATGCGAACGGGACGAAGTGTGGCTGCGGGATTATTGGGACATGGGCCATTGAGTCATGTTTGGTACAATGTCTGCGATGGATTGTTTGATAACGTTTTGCATATGACAGCCTGGTGGGTGTTTTTTCCGAAAGTGTTGCTGGACCAACTCACGTGGGGACCATTTTGGAATAACACATATATACTTCTGTTGGGAATAATGAAGATGGACAAATGGGAAGACATTTGGGGCAATATGAAAAGAACCACGATACCTCTGATTGTTTCCGGACTAAAGCTGTGGCCGGCAGCTCATATGGTTACTTACGGACTCATACCAGTAGAAAATCGGCTTTTGTGGGTTGATCTTGTGGAGATTCTTTGGGTCACAATTCTTGCCACTCAGGCATCAGGTGTGATTCATGAAGAACACGTTGCTGAACAAAGAGAATCCGATTCGAACCGTTCCGAAGAAAGAAAAGTGGTACCTTAAGAAGAAGAAGAAGTTATATTGGTTCTGAGAAGTCTTCAATGGTAGTTCTGAGAAAAGTCTTTGTTTGCACAAGGAAAGGTGCTATTGAATCAATATTGTCCACCAGCACATTCCAATATATAAATGTTAAGGAGATGTAGGGATAGATGAGAGGAGTTCAAGTCAACAGATTTTATGTCCATGCTGGAAAGAGCAAAAGCAGCTTCTGCACAGCAGAAGTCTTTCTTTGTAATTCTGAGAAAATTCTTTTATTTGTACAAAGAAAGGGTGCTATTGAATCAGTTTGTTAGCCAGCACATTCCAATATATAAAGTATAAGAAGATGAAGGGGTTGACGAGAGCAGTTCAAGTCAATGGCTTTTGTGTCCACGCAGGAAAAAGTAAAAGCAGCTTCTGCACGGCAGAAGTCTTTGTTTGTAGTTCTGGGAAGTCTATGTTTGCACAAAGAAAGGGTGCTATTGAATCAATTTTGTAAACCAGCACATTCCAGTTTATAAATGATAAGGAGATACAGGTAGATGAGAAGAATTCAAGTTGACAATTTCCATGTCTGCCCTGGAAAAAATAAAAGCAGCTTTTGCATGGCAGAAGTCTTTGTTTGGAGTTCTAAGAAGTCACAGAAAAGGGTGCTATTGAATCAATATTGCCAACCAGCACCATCCAATATAAATGATAAGGAGATGCAGGGGTAGATGAGAAGAATTCAAGTCCACAATGTTTATGTCTGCTTGAAAAAGTAAAGGCTGCATGCGTGTGTACCTAATGGTTCCCACATCCTTGTTTATCTTCAAAGTTGACAGAAAGCAGACCAAATGCTACCACGTAGTAGTAGTAACTAGTAGGATGTAGTACAGTAGTATGTAGAAGTGGTAGTAGTACATAGCGCTAGTAGCTCATAATCTAGACTGCTACAGTACTAGTAGACTACTAGTTCTAGCTAGAATTAGCTCATAGCAACTGAACCAACAGTGCCATGCAAAGAACACGAAGAACAATGAGAACCTCACACTACAGTTAGAAGCACCAAAGAAAACCTGTTCATTGCTCTTAGAGTATTTATCAAATAATATAAAATTTAATAATAGAGTCGAGAATGGCAGGAAAATTTATCAGATGGATGGTTGCAGTTGCTATCCTTTTGCAGGTTGTCCAAACACGTCCAACAGCAGCTTTCTGTATCCCATCGATGTCGCTTGCTCAAGAGAGAGCAAGGTTCCAGCACCCCAAGATCAATGGTGATCGGTCAGGAAGACATCAACGCCTCTTTCTGCCGATAACGAACGCCCTTCGTGAAAGCATGCTTACCGAAAGAGCTACGCATGGAACCTTTCTCAGAGCCATGCCAGAAGAAGTCCACGAGACGAGGATAATCGGTCAATGCATCGACTTTGTTACCAAAGCTGCATCCATTGCGCTGATTTTGTACACAATAGTCATTGTCAAGTTTTTCTTGCTGGATTTTGCTGTATATCGGTGTATCCATCCAATGTAGATGCCAACACATGATGTTGCTATGCTTAATATCGATGCGCGTTCTCATCGGCATGGTTGATTCTAGAGTTGATTCTGTCCTTCGTGGATATGAATCATGTGTCACCCTTTAGTTGGTGCCATTGTTGTGGTTCCTGTTAATTAGATATTCCAGCTCTTCAGATGCAAATTGGTTTGAATCTGCAAGAAATTACTGGCATCCTATTGTACTATATAATTTCAAAATCATGCTCTTCTGTCTTAAATTCTGCTGCCTTTGCCTCTCTCCTGGGGGTGCTTGTAGCCAAAAGCTCAAACTCAAACTCTTCCTTGTAATTTCGTCCAGTTGTAGACGTGCCTTCTAAGCATTCACTGGCCATGAGGGTGCTGTTTGTTGATTTTATGACTGCCACAACAAGCATGTATCCCAGGATAAGACCTGTCCCAGACAAACTCCACCCGTTGAGAGGTTCCGCGAGCATTAAGAGATTGAAGATATATGTCCATACAATCTGTGTTGTTGTCGCAAGTGTTGCCTGCAGAGAATTTAAAAAGGAGAATCATAACAAAGCAGTGTCAATGAGGAAAGCCCACAACGGACAAGTTTCCTGCAGTTACCTCCCATTGAGAGCACATACCGTGGCCGCTGCCTCCTCTTGGAGTCCCAGATTGGTGAACCATTGCCCACCGAAAGCTGAAACACCCATAAGCAGTATGAGAACAGCATCTGTCACAGAAAGCTCCCTATCAAACTTCCAAACCGACATTGTTCCTTCAAAAAGCCCTGCACTAAGTAGGACAATTGGCAGACAAAGTACCCCATCAATCCATACCATAACCATAGCTGGTGCTTTGTGACCTATCTTGCGTACTGACACATAAGCAAGGCCTGCCATAGCAGCACCAGCCAGCGTTACAAACACTGCACTCGTTTGTTGTGGATCAGCTTCGGCAATGACTTCTTCTGGGTTGCTTTGGTCTCCAAACAGCCCAGTCGGGTGGGCAATCAAAGCGACGCCCAATAGGCAAACCACGGCTCCGAGTTTGTCCAACATCACCCATGGTTCTCCAACCAAACATACCGCAAACGCGGCAGCAAAGGGTGGTGTGGTGAATTGTAAGGTCACAGCATCAGATAGTGGCATGTGTTGGATTCCGTAATAAAAAGCACAGATGGCAGAGGCACCAAAGCCTCCCCGCACGGCCAAATAAAATCGAGTTTCGCAATCGGGTGGACCCAATAGCACCTGCCGAAGTGGTATATAAGGATTAGTGGCCGTGTGCTGAAACCTTTTTCGATTCATCCATCCTACAATCAGTGCGGTGAATGAAATGGCACATTGAATTATTGATCGGTAAAAGACAAGAACAAATGTGTTGGTGTCGGCCAAAAATTTGACACATAAAAACATGGCACTGAAGGAGAAGGATCCTGACCAGACAATAGCGAATCGATACAAAAAATGATGAGAATAATGGAGCGTTTTAAGAAGGTTGAATCACATCCAGACAAGCAATCTTACTTACCCAGCAGAATGAAAATAATGCCTCGAGTTGACCTCTTTGGCCGAGTTCCATCTATCGCACAGACACCATCCTCCTCTCCCTTTTCTGGCAAGTTTAAGCATGCGGTTTCGTACGGTACGGATGCCTTACCCGTTGACATACTAGATACTGGCAACGATTAAAGAAGCAGTATAGAGTATGCTACTTTGCTGTGCCAATGAAGGGAGAGACAGCATGAAATATGAAATGTGTGTATTCCTGAGTTTGTTTTTCACGTTGTTTTCGTCAGCTGTTGATTGGAAAATAGAATCAAGGAAAAACGTTGAGTTCCATTGAGCGGGACTCGTTTAGTCCCATCCCGGAGGAAGACGAATTTCATGCAACAAGAAAAAAGCATCTCAGGCTTGGAAAGCAGACCTTGTCGCCGACGATCGTCGTTGAGTTTGTCTGAGCTTTGTCAGGAACAACAGCAGCAGGGCCGTCTCCTAGCCACAAAGCACGCGCAAGGTCTACTTTCATCTGCAATGCGTGATGCCTCACTCAAAAGGTGCAGGGGGAGGCAGGGTGGAGGGTGAGAGGAGGAGGGGAATGAAGGTAGAGCATAGGTAACTTGACCAAGGCTGCTCTGGCGGCAACTATAAAGCAAGCGCGTAGATGCATTGAATGTCTGCATGACAAGATTCATTATCCTTTGCATGAACCATTTGGGAATGAACCATTTGGGAGTTATCCAATTTGAACAAATTAGTGGCATGCTCATTAGGCAATTTCCTCAGAAAACACTTTGGTTTCTGCAATACTAGACATACTTAGCAGTATGGACTGGTGCATGCAAGTAGAAAGATGTTGGCTTTATAGCATCAGTAGTAAAAACATGCATTGTGCTCTCTGTGTAGAAGGTAGTAGTACTATTATAGTAGTTTGTTTTTGATAGTGTAGATGATAACATGATGAGAAGAGCATGTGTGGTGGATGAGAACTTCCTAACATTGCAGAACAATGCAATCAGTTGAAAATTGAATATACTATTCAAGTCTGTATACAACATAGAATCTTTGGGTGGTCATCATAAACAATGACCAGCTTCTTTGAGCTGTGAGGTTGACATCTACCCTCAGAATTCTGAAGTATGTGGACCAGAAGTACAGTTTATTCCACAGTACTACCATGCCCGCGCTGAGACAAGGCGCGTGTTATCATAAGGTGAGAAAAAGCACGTCATTTGCTTACTTTTTGTTTTCGTTCATTTCGGCACACACATTTTTACCAACTACTACGAAAAGTCCAAGTTGTAGCTCTCTCTCTGGCTTGTACGAACTTCCCAAGAAAGGCCACTGCAGGGCGTATCTAAAACCCTCGTATCATAGTGTTACGCGTACAGGCGCGGGGCACTGCCTGATAAGTCAAAGCGTTCGGCTCACCATATGAGCATGCCAGTGATTGTCGACTTGACTGGAGAAATCGATTCCGATTCGAGTACGACGACCACCGGTTTATCTCACCACCTGATGTGTGATGTCAAACATTTCGATGGAGACATTGCGTCTGACTCCTCTGCCAATAGTAGTGTTTCTGTTGTCGGTGTATCTATGAAACGACAGCCGATCACTACCAGTGCAATCGCGTGCACGGGAGCTTCTGAAACTTTGACGACTCGGCCAAGGGACCAGTTGGCAGATGTAGCACCGCCTTCTGAACACGATGGGGGATATCAACATCAACCAGAGGGCTTTTTGACGCAAGCAGAGCCCGCAAGTCAACTGTATCCTTCAGGCAACAGCAATCCGAGTCCTCCGTATCTGGCTACCGATGGAGAACACGCAAACGACTCTAACAGCAGCGGAAAAAGTACAGACTCCAACCTAATCGGATATGTGGAGGAAACTACAGAGGTCATTCTACCACCAAACTTTTTTCAATTTGACAACAAGCAATTAGCTGAAGAAAAGGGAGATGGAAATCCAGGTGGGTCTGGCAAGGACCAGGATGCCATATCCAGGTTGGCAACTCTGATCTCCAATGCTGGAGGGGAAGACAAATCTGGGATTTTTAAAATTTACTCCACCTACAATTCACCTTGGCGAACGAGAGTGAAGATCACTCCAAGAGATCCCCCACCGTACACACCGAGAGATGACGCTTCTGTTTCGAGCGCATCTTCAGAATTCTCCATGGAAGAGGCTGCTCAAGTACAAATGAATCAAGCCAATGCCAGTCACCAGAACAGCAGCAGCAGCAGCAGCAGCAGCAGTACCTCCTTGGCAAAAGATGTCTTTGTAGATAGTCGTTACTTCCAAGTCCATGCAGTGAATGGAAGAATCGAAGTTCAAGATCCCCAGAAAATCAGAGAAGTGTTTGGTCCCTTAGACAAGGCCAAGTTTCGTGACTATCGGATCTACCCTGTGGATTATCATCTTACCGGCGTCAAGGGACTGAACTCAAAAGAGAAGCCCAAAAGAGCAAACAAGCCCAAGGAAATGACCTTCGACGCAGAAACGACAGAGGAGGAGGTGAGCGATGAATTAGAAACGACGTCTCGGGGAAGAAAGCGTCGACGAGTCCAAAGGTTCACCGTTGAACAGGCTGGCACAATCAGGAAAAAAAGGAGTCCTCCCAAAGATGAAAAGGAACATGTAGCAAGCCGTGTGGGGGGACAGTATCAAGCTGTGGTACCTGCTCGTCCTTTAAGTGTTTTTCGCCAGGCCGATTCTTCTTACACGCCGCAGTAAGTGCAAACAAAATCCATTGACGTCTCCGTTTTGAGTGCCTGTTACTGATGGACCCATTAACATGTAGTTTGCCTTTCTACTTTTCTTTTTTGCGCCACATAAACTACCAGATGCGAGCAACTCTGGGATCCTCAGTTAGCAGATGCTGCGGAAGCTCGTGGCGAAGACATCAACACGTTCTTGAGTCAATCTATAGACTTGAATTCCAAAACCTTGCTAATGGAGGCATTACACAAATCAGGCTACAACGTCGCCAAAGCAACCGATTGCTTTATCAATCTTTACCGGCAGTGTAAGGAGCCTTGTAGTCAACTGTGCGTGGGTGAGATTAATGAACAAGTCGCCATGATGAAGGGTGGCGATAAAGATTTTTATGCCATATCCAAAAAAATGGGGCGGAGTGTATCCTCCGTTCTAGTGCAGTACTATCAATTCAAGGGGCAGAATTTGGATGGACAGTACACCGCCTGCAAGACGCGATGGAATAATGAGTCAGATTGGTGTAATGTATGTCAGGATGGTGGCCAATTGATTGTTTGTGAACATTGTCACAAAGCCTATCATTTGAAGTGTCTCGATCCACCCTTGAAACGGATTCCAAGAGGAGAATGGCTTTGTCGTGGTTGCTTGAAGTCACCAGCCAAGCTGAATCGCGCTTCTTTCAACATTGTGCATGGCCTTGGGTATGGTACCTCAGACTCTCCCATAAGGTCTTTGTCGTTTGCCACGGATCGCCAGCAAGAAGTGGGGTAAACAACAAGCATCTGCTTTATTTGATTTCTAGATAGTTAGATAGTACTTTGTGATATTGACTACTAGTACTTGATTCAGAATAAACGGTAACAACTCTCTTCTGCTTTGTTTCTGATAAAAATAGGCTTCGCTCACTTCTCTCGCGCCGATTGCCAGTGGCTACTCTTTCGGCTCTTGACTGCCTCCAATCGCTTGGCCATGATGTCGATAGAGCTCTCGTTTGTCTTCGATGATTGAAGTGTCGAGACAAGACTGCTGCTGTCCACGGTCGACCGATCATCTTGACCCAACTGGTCGCGGCGGTCTAAATCGCTTGCTCGCTGAAAGTTAGAGGGAAGGTTTAACGAAAAGTGCTCTTGTCCAACGGCAAAATTGTATCGACCGGTTGTCTCAAAGACTCGCTTGGCCTCAGTCACGTGTTTGATCACGGGAGGTTGAATCAAAGGGGGAGGGACAAACTGTTTCTTGCTCTTTTCCCAGGCCTCCTCCTCATCCTTGTTCCACGCCTTGCGTTTACTGTCGCCTATCTGCTGTTTCAAGGCCTTATTTTCCGACTCGAGACTAGCGCATCGTGTTTCTAAAGCTTTGTTTTGATAAGCAAGATTTCGATTCTCTCTCTCCAGCAGTTTAATTTTGTCTTCGCTCTTGTATCCTTGTTTTCGGTGAACAACGGTTCCCATTTTGTCCAAATGTATGGGAGGAGTGTCATGAGCGGTAGTACAAAGACTACTTCCTGCAGGATGATCGGTGTCTACTTTTGTTTCAGAGAGAGGCCGAACGGGCGCGCTTTCAGCTGTACGGGATTGAGAGGAATGTACACCTCCTTTGTCAGGTGTAGTTCGTATTTTGTCCATCATTTTTAGTCCTTTCTTCATCGAGACATCTATCATTTTCATGCCGGTCTTGCTTGAAACGTGAGCGACGTCTCTAATTGCATTCTTGGTTCCAGATAGCCAAGCTGTTGTAGGTGACTTGTTCAAATTGGACGCACCAGGCATGTTGTGAACTGTCGTTGGTTGCAGAGCATGTCCCTGCTGCTGTTGTGGTTGTTGACTGGCTGAAATTTTTGCAGGTGTGTCATCAAAGGATCGATCCAAATCCTGTGGATGCGGCATAACGGCACGGGGAGCTGAGTAAGGAGCATTGTTTGTGGCAGAAGGCATTACAACTCCGGGGAAATCCACCGCCAACGGTGCCATGGGGGCCGGATCTGGGCTAGGAGCGGTCGGTACAGATGTCCTATTGATGCATGGTGCCGGTGCTAGTGGCGCAAACGGGGGTGGAGGTGCCAATGGGACCACATTTTCATCTTCGTCCATGGAATACGCCATAGACCCGCCGTCCAACAGGGGCGCAGAGGGCAGAGCAGCATATGCCTTTTTCTGCTTCTTATTCTCCGACGAGCGCTCGAAACGTGGTGAACGTGGCGACTTGCGTCCATGGTAACAATGACGAGGAGACTTGCTTTTGTGATGAGTATCTTCTGCGCGGTCTTCACTAAAAGCTGCCGACGCTGGGCTATACGGAATTGGTGACAGAGGTTTCTTAGTCAATCCGGTATCGACCAGTGCACCGTCGGATTCCCGCGAGACTTCCATCAAGAGCTTGATGTCATTAAGCAGCGTCTTTTTTTCAGCGTGATCCCGATGTCCAGGATAAGCGGCCATTAACAAGGTCAATTTGGTCATCTTGGTTTCTCGGGCCGAGAAAAAGGGCTGCAACAGCATGGTCACGTTATGTTGTCGGTAGGGTACCACCTTGAAAGCTGGTCCTTCGGCCGTTCCTGTCTTTTCTTGAGAGACACAGGAGATCTCGCTGGTACAGTCGTCAATGGCAAGACCATCATAGACGCTACCACCTACTATGTCAAGACCTGGCGTCTTACCGGACAAGATCATAGAGTTGTGCTGAAGACTCCGAATACAATGCAAGACGGCATTGAGAGCCAAATCACTCTGGCCTCTACTGCTGGCTCCGACACTGTCCCTTGGGTGACGAGCTGCTGTATTGCGTTTCTTTTGTGATGATTGCTCAATACCTGCCATGTCGAAAACTCCAATGGTCCCTCCTACCTGTTCGGCAGACCCATCCGATTTCAAGAGAACAGGCTGTAGAATGGCCAAAACGTGAGACTTGCTATTGCGGGGACATAATCGTTGTCCCATTTGAAGACCAGATGCTAGTAACTTTCTTGATTCTGTAATGTCATAGCAAGTCTTGACCAATGCATTGGTGGTAAAATCCATAGAATCGACGTCTTGATCAATGGAAACAATGAATTCCTGTTGTGATTTGGTGGTGGACACGGCCGCGACTGCCGAAGATGTTGCATTTTCGAAGGTTCGCATCAGCTTTTTAACGGATTGTGCTGCCATTCGTGATGGGGAAGGACTTCTTATAGAGTGTTTGGGAGGAGTTGCATTAGTATCCTTGGCGATTGAAGCCTGCAGAAGATCCTGAACGACACTATCGTCATAGTGTTTGGGCTGTTCCGATCGTTCTTGGGTTACCTGCAAGAGACTCATGCGCACACCAAAGGAAACATGTCTTTTACTTTTAACGTGATGGGTTGACTGCGAAAATAGTGAGTCGAGAATTCTGGGTACTAATCCATCGTCGGCGGATCGACGCTTGGTAATGTTACTGCCGTGTCCTGCTCCAAAACAAGTGTGGGTCTTTCCAGAATGCTCCACTCCCAGACAGACAATAAGGTTGGTTGTTCGCTGAACTCCTGCATCCGAACGTTTCTGTTTGAGAAGTTCCATGGCTTCCCTTGCTGCGGGAAGACCGAGACTGTAGTACACCTTCTCTTGATTCGTGTCGTCCGGCATAGTTTGATCCAATCGATACTCCGTGTCCATACAGAGGTGAAGTGTCTCGGGCGATAACATTTTCATGGCAGGCGACTCGGGATGATGTTGCTTGGGTTGTTTAGCAATCATGGGATGCAAGACAGCTGTGGTGGCTCCTTCATCGTCCACATGTTTGGTTTCAAGCACGACCTGATCGCCGACTTCTCTCTTTCGTAACGGGCGAATCCGCAAGACTGTTTCCAATTCCAAATGAATGTGGTCGTCTCGATTGGAACCGTTCCGAGGTACTTCTTTCTTGTTATATTTCTTCATGTTTTGTTAGATTGTATTCGGGCTGTGTGCTCTGACTGTGTACAACTGTAGTCACTTGAAGGAAGAAGAGTTATAAAAAAATGAGAGAGGTGTGTGATTTTCCAAAAAAAGCCGTTGATGGAGAATGGGTACGTTTCCGACAGTAAGTTCGAGGTAGACAAGTGCACGTATCAATATCTCCAAGGGTGCTCACTTGCTCTTACCTTACTCACTCTTACAGACGGGCAGTGCCCAAAAATAGCAATAATAAATGCTTCACTAATACAATATTAAAAATATGCCACTGAGAAGCTACATTGCTGGATGCAAAAACACTAGCAGTACCCTACAGTAAGTAGCCAGACCAGATTACTAAGTATTTTTATTTGCTGGACATAGTTCGCAAGGTAGCTTTCAAATCCTCCAGTTCCTTGCGTAAACGTTCGGTAGAGGCACTCAGATCCTGTACTTGAATGGATAAGTTATTTGCGTGATTGATAACTTTACCGATCATCATAATATCATTTGGATCGTTGCTTGCCATGTTTGATTTTGCTGTTTCCATCGCAACCGACGATTGTTCTACACTGGCACCAGCATTTCCATTATTAGCTCCCAATGCATTTGCCTGCTGGTTTAAAAATTCTACGGTTTCGCGATCGACAGCTGCTTCGGCGGGTGTAATGCCTTGCCAGTCCTTGGCGTTAACATTGGGAGGATAGGCATTGTAAATGGCTTTGACTACCTCAATAGGTGCAACGTGTTCTACACAGCAGTGCAAAGCAGTCCAGTTTCTCGGATGTTTGAAGGCGGCTTCGTGGGGGTGAGTCTGGGCCCGTTGCAAAGCTTCGTCGAATGCTTTCCGGACGCAGAGATCAAACAAGGGAGGTGGAGATAGTGGCGTATAGGAGAAACCTCGAAGTTGTGGGTGTGCTGGATACGAAGAATTGAGGGTTTTATTCATGTTCATGCGTTGCCGTTGTCTTGAGCGCGGATACAATTCAGAAGTGAAGACGGACCCAGGTCGGATTGAAGCAACAGTAGCGCGCATAAGGAGCCTTCGAGATAGAGATATAGGTCGCATCTTTTCTGTTGACAATTTCGTTTCGAATCGGATCGGGTTGAGATTTGAGATAAGATTAATGCGTGTGACTGATTCTAGTTTCGAGGTATGAAGTTTGTTACAAGATAAAGCAACTTTTGCATTAGTGACACTAGATACTAGATATCAGTTGGCTGACACTTAGCAAGTGTAGAGAAAGTGGATTGGGGGAAAATGAGGGTCGCTGTGTTCTTTGTGAATACTCGTTGATGATCTGTACGTAGTCTGTAGTCTGTTGCTTGTCACTTGTTACTACAGTAAACAACAAGTCCTTTATGTGACGACAGCAACTCTTCAATTAACTTTTTGTTTTGACTTTCAGTCGTTATTATTATTTTAGTCGCTAAATAAGGTTATGACATGACGTCGACATTGAAAACTGCTATGACTCGAGTTTTTCCAGCAAATCGGCTTCATCGCGTCATCACATTTTCGACTATTTACGGTATTTCCTGAAAAACATAGAGAAAATGCTGAAGGAACACGCAACAATGACGCGGAGACAGTAGTAGGAACGTACGATAAATTTCAAGTTGAAAGAGGACAAAGGATATCGAATATTGCAGGCAAAACGATGAAGCCCGTGCCCGAGGATCGCCTGATGAGGGTTCTCGACGATGACACGCTGTGGTTGTTGATATTATCCTTTAGCAGCACGTCGGATCTCATCCAAGTGCTGGCATGCGAAAATCTTGTCCTCGTTAGAGCTGCTAGCTTAGTCCTTTCAAACGCCAAATCGCTACATTTTAGTTATCTGCTGGAATTGGACAGGTGTCGAAAACTTGGCAGTTTGTTGCTCGTTGACGCGCAGGAAACTTGTGTATCCAAGCTCCTTGATGCCATGCATCAGACAAACGACCAACAGGACAATGGTGGCAACAACAAAAACAATCCGAGCATACTAGAACGAATTGAATTTGCCGGCCTCCGACATTTAGCTGGGAACAGGGGCAGTTGGCTTAGAAGATTATTCGATTTTCGAATTCACAAAAACCTGACAAGCATCGATTTCAGTGGATGTGGCATGCTGGATCCTCGACATTTACAGACAGCTCTGATAGACGCTTCTACACCCTGTGCTACTATTGAAGATATTACGCCTTCACCGATACGATATCTAAATTTCCAGGGTTGTTATAGAATCGATGCACAAGTCGTTTTGGAAATTGCCAAATCGCCAAAGTTTCGACAATTGCAGTCTCTGGGATTGGGCGGGTGCTCGCAAACTATTGCCGATGATTGTGTTCAGGCAATTTTCGATAACTTGCGAGACCTTCGATATTTAGACATGTCGGGATTAAAGCGCATTTCAGAATCCTGCAGCTGGCTGTTTCAACATCTTCCCGACAAAATGGAGAGTCTTGAACTTGCAGGTTGCGAACTTATCAGGCTGACCAGCTTGGGAGAATGGTCCTATTGGCATCTGCCTCGGTATGAAACATACGCAAACAGTTCCAATAGTTCACTTTCGCTGGGTACAATCGTTGATATCTCTAGATGCACAGATAGCTTTTGGGAGCGTCAATTGCAATGGACAGATAGAGATGCGGTTGGTCCGAATCGAAAGCCATTGAAGAACTTGACGCGATTGAATTTCAATGGTATTGGGACTCCTCGACGCGGTTTAGTCGAAGGCGTATTGCCCTACTTTGCCTTAAGATCGATGGGATCTTTGCGGGAAGTCTACCTCTCGGGTTGCGAACAAGTACAAGACTGGGAAATTGAGGTCCTGGCGATGGTTTGTGCCAAATCTTTGAATGCCCTAGAGATGCGAGCGTGTTGCATCGGAGATGATGCTGTACGGGCAATAGGCCGGCATTGTACTAATTTATCCGACGTGGACTTTTCAGCTTGCTTTCAAATTACCGATGAAGGAATTCAATCTTTTTGTCAGAACCAAGGAATCCGTCAACACAATCATACAACTACCGTGCGGTCGCTCAGGATCGCAGCGCTTCTTCAAGTGACAAACGTCGCTATTGAAGCAATTGCAGCGCTTAAGTCGCTACTGTTCCTGGATGTCAGTAACTGTCCAAAGCTAACTCAGGATGCCTTGTCGGCAACTTTAAAAGATTTGGTTTCTCTCGTGGAAGTAGACGCCAAAGGAATTGGCAAATGGAGCACGCCCGCGGCAGCTCTTTACTCCTACGATGATGAGCCAAGATACTTACGCTTTGTCAATGGCAGACCTTTGCGGCACAAGGCGACAGGAGCATTAAATCAATTTCAGAAAGAAACCTGTTTTCACACCTGCACAGTTCGCCGACACTCCAAACATTTAGGACAAAGGGTACCTCTGCAAGCCATGTATCATTGCAAGGACTGTCGCCTCGTGCCTGCTCTAAACCGTGGTATGTGTCATGCTTGCAGTATTCATTGCCACAAAGATATAGGGCATACCACCTTTGTGGGTTCCTTTACTAGGTTCTACTGCGACTGTCCTTTCGGTGTTGTCGGCTCCAAGTTTGAGTGTCAAGCAATATCCTCACATCCAATTCAAAGGAGTCGACCTAGAAAGTGGCGTTGATAATCCTATTAACATACCATGTTAAAAGATCGAAACACTTTATGTGCAATAAGATGAAATACATACGTGTAATCACGGATTGTCAGCTAGGGACCCGGAGCCTTGTAGGCACCGTAGGATATGATGGTACGTAATTGGCACGTCTAAAGAGTATGGTAGGAAAATTAATCTACATACATGGTACAAGATGAAGGAGAGCATTTATCGTTTCTTTTGGGTGAACATGGAGTGTGGAGTGCAGGAGTGCACCAAGGGAGAGACGAAGGTTTTGGTTTTTGTAAAATATTCTGTCCGATATTGTGTGGTTCGTTCTATCGAACAGGCGTAGTACTCAAAAGTTAAATAACCTAAACGCAAATCAACCTGTTTCGCCATAGAAAAGACTCTCCAACGGAACTCAAAGTCACCATATTGCATACATGCCACAATCCAACACGTTGAAAAAGTCCCTCTCATAATTATTTGGAATAAAAAGGAACAAATTCGGTAGCTCCCGTTTTGTTGTTGACTCTGGTCTTTTTGACCTGTCGCACTTGCTTTTTGGACATGGCCTTCATTGTCGATCGGAGCTTCGAATGATTGAGAGTCTGTGCCGTTTTCTTGGCCATTTCGTATTCGTTTTCGGCGCGTCGTCGTTCGTTCTCCAATTGGCGCTCCTTCTTGTCGCGAATTTGTTTCACTCGATCTTCTGTTAGCTGCTTTTGTAATTCCAAAGTCTCCTTCCGCCTCAATTTTTCGGCTTTCTGTTCTTCGTAGGATCTCGTGTTGTTGTTTATTTTGGTTTTTCGAAGACTCGATGTGCGTTTGGTCGCAACAGGTTTCCAACTTCGACCCGATACGCACTGCCCTCTGGTGATCTCCGGCTTCGCAGTAGCGATTTGAATTCCGCCGATAATGGTAGATTTAGCTTTGGCAGTAGTACTTGTTCCTGTCATGTTTGCAGTCCGTCTTTTTATTTTGCTGTGCAATAGATTAACTGCGTAGGTAGTAGAATACTAGTAGTATGTGACAATGTGATAATATTATGTAGTCTTAAAATATTTCATTACAGTATTTTTATTTTAGTGTGGCGGGTGAGTTTTCGTCGACTTTTTCATTGGCGTTTGAGTTGAATAGGTTATGAGGTGAATACTAGAGTACCTGGTATTCTTTACTTGAACACTTGCGTTCCGCTAATCAAGGATGAAGGTAAGAATTTGATGATTATTACAGTATTATTTTTTGAAGAGAAACACGAGTAGTAGTCTAGCTACTGGTACTACTACTCTACAGTAGCTAGTAGAAAGACTAGAGTAGCCAAAAGACTTTACTCGGAGTTTTAATTCCCTCTCTAGAAAAAAATGTACAATTCTATGAATATATTATGGTTCCGAAAGTTTTTTGAGTTCCTCTTTAACGAGTCGGTCACTGCCTTTCTTCAAAGGCGCAGGCAATTTCTTGATTTTTCGCAACCCTGCACCGGTTCGTTCTTGGGCAGAATCGACATTGCGCTCTCGGGCGATAAAAGTGGCTGGAACTGGACGCTTAATAGCAACAGGCGCAGGTGTTGGGGCAACGGTAGGAGACAGTGTTGCGGGAGGTGGGGTTGGTCGCAGTGAAGGTTGGGGTGTGGTTTCTGTTTCGGCAGCTCGGACCTCGTCGGTTACTAAATAGCATTGAGAACCTTGCGATCCGTCGTCCAAATAAATGCTCACCCACGCAAAGTCAAAGGGTTCCGTGACAGTAGTGTCGCCAAAAATAAACTGTCTAGCCATGGAAACCACTGTTTGGGTTCCTGCATCTCTACCAGAAGAACCAAATTGACAAACTTCCACCACTAAATCAAAACCAGAGGCCCAATAATTGGGTAACCGAATGCTATTGCCCACAGATGCTCCCCCCATGGCCTCCGAATCACTTTCGTGGTCTCTTGCGTAGGTTATGCTGACTTGATCTTTGAACATGGCTGTATCCACATTGATTCCCTTGGCCCGATTATACTGCAGGAAATATTGCCCCACCCTAATGAGAACGACATCGTTAAAATCCAACAGAGGATTTTTGTAGTCAACAAAAGTAACGAGGCGGGTAAGTATAGGAGATGTCATGTAGGGATCGGCGTGGTATTGGCGATCTTCAAACCATCCCGCCACCCAGTTCTTGTGCCCATTAAAACATTTGACTGGCCCGCCACTTTTGTATACGGTAAAGCCAAGATATCCACTTTCGTCTCCGTAGGACTCAGATCCCAATCCTGAATGTCGGAAGCCTAGGTAATGACCCAGCTCATGAATCGTAACCGACATGGCCTCGCATCGCTTTCTTTGGAAGAAACTCCATCGAGAATGAAAGTAGGTAAAGGCGGTCCATTTTTCGGCGCCGTTCATGAGGGCATCATCCGGAATACAGTAAATGATATGATCGAATTGGTCCAGCGACCCAATTTGCTCTTCTGTAGCTTCCAAAATGTCATCCTGTAGTGACCCCAATATTTCGTCGCCTGCTACTTGCTTTCGCAGTTCGACTGTGGCCACTCCGTTTTGAATGCCGGGTCCAACGGCCGGTCTCATGTCTAATGCTCCAAAGGAACAAGCATTGTATTGAGAGACTAAATCATGACCCGGGGCATCAGGTCCCGTTCCGAACATGGCTCCTTCGATTTCAGATGTCGACAGTCCTGGGTGCTCCTGTCGTTGGTTGCCGGTGTTGCTAATGAAGGAGGTTGTGAGTTGCACGGCCAAAATGGTGCGTGTGCCAACAATGGGTTGCAAAGTTTGTAATTTTCGTCGGCTCTTGAGAATGGACAAATCCGCGTTTTCGCCAATGGTCACACGGTGAGTGTCACGGTCAACAGTTCCCTCCGAGATACAGAGACTGGCTCGAGCCGAATTCAATTCATCCTTGTTCTCCACAACAAATTTTGGAGGAAGATCAATTCGGTATCCAGCTCGACTAGGATGCTCCCCGGATTGCAATCGACATAAATATAAATCGTCTCCCTGCTGCTCCGCGTCCAGCGATGTTGTTACAGCTGTTGTTATTGGTGCGGATGTTTCGGTGATATCTGTTTTTTCGTCGTCCCGCTCGTTGTACAAAAATGCAATCACATCTATGAGGCACACAATTTGGCATGCTTGCCCGAGTGGAATCTGGAGTAATAATAGAAAAATAAAGTGTGGCATTAGACAACGGTGGGATGTTTGAACATCGGTCGAAAAGGAAAAAGCTAGTGGTGGGAAATGCCGATACAACAAACAACAACAACATTCATACAAAATATGATTGATAGTCTGCTTACCTGTTTGGTGTTCGCTTCCGTTAAGCTTTCTGCAGCAATACAAGTGCTAGATAAAAGCCATAGTGCTACAAGAGAAGAGATTATTATCTCATAGAACATCATGTTGGAAGCAATAAATTAAAATAATGAGTGCAGTGCAGTGCAGTGCTGTGTGCTGTACTAGATTACTCCAATATTCAATTGCTATCATTAGTACTCCAAAAATGGTTTTGTTATGATCGGCAAAATTCAAAATGTGAGCTCGATGACAATGCCAATATCTTTTAAGTAAAAAACGACACAAAGAGCTGTTACGAGCCTGGCCGGCAGATCGTGCCAAATTTAAAAACCTATCCACACTCCGAAATTCCTTATTTTAGTTCTGTGTCTGCAGACGTCGTTTGGCTACCAGTACTATGGTAGTACTCCGTAGCTAATAGACACTCTAGCTAGCTAGATGACATGGATACACAAGTCTACTAGTAGTAGTAGGATGCTCGGGATGCATCGCACGGGAGTCGACCGCATGATGCCGTCATTACTTTGTATTAAGGTCTTGTTTTGGATTGGTGCTGTCACGATGAATTGCATGGGCAATGAGAATCTCCATATTAGCATTTTCAGGAGTAAAAAAGGTACCAAGTACAGTGGGTTGGAGTGATCTATTATTAATATTATTATTACTCCGTATTATCATTATTATTATTATTATTATTTTGTTCAAGCTGCGTGTTAGAAGAAGCACATACAATTCAGAAAAATTCCACGCTCATCGCTTTCTTGCAGCATACTGCATAGCTACAGTATGACTTTTCGATACATCAACATGAAAGACAACTGCATCGAAACCATTTGAGTACACACAAAACAAAGCAAAATACCCAAAACCTCGTACCGTCATCATGACTGATCTACAAGTGGGAACGGAAGCTCTAGATCATCAAATAGATAGAATACAAAAGATCAAGGAGCTTGAAACAGAGTTGAAGGGTATAAGTGAAACATTGCAGGTATCTATGGAACGGGCCATGCTGACTTTAGCCGAACGACAACGTGAAATGGATCGTTGGTGTAAGCTAGCGAAAGCTTCTGGAAGGGTCCTCCATGTTTCGGTGCAGACTGAATCCTCATCAACACCAACATTCATGACAAAGGAAAATACGGTCCTACGAAACACATCAGCTCTTGTTCAGGACTCCAAAGAGAATCGTCCAGAAGAAGAAGAATCAAAACAAAATGAAGAACAGACAAAGAATAATGTTGACCTATCGAACACTCCAAAACGTTTGGAGATTACTGCGTCTGGATTTTTACAAGAAACAGAATCAGTTGCACATTCTATACAGTCAGTTCCTGTGGGCTTTCCCACGGCAAACGAGTCCTTTACAGAAGATGATAATGAATTGAATATTTCGTCAGCGTCGACTTCCAAGTTGGAGCGTCTTCGACTTCAGGAAGATAAAGTTCGATCATTGTTGTCGAACCTAAAATGTGAAGAATCCACGTCGGTAGGAGGATTGAATGATGTTTCATTTACTACTACTAGTTCGTCAGAATTCTCGGCAAAATTAGAGCGCCGTCAGCAGCAGGAAAATAAAGTGCGCTCATTGCTCTCGCACATGCAAGAAACGATTCACCCAGTTACGAGTCAGGATGCAGTAGTGGTTGTTGCGACTGCGATGGATGATGAAGAAACGCCAAAGAAAAAAGGACGCGAACCTACCATCAATGAATGTTTGGGGTTGACAGAATTTTTTATTGAGGAAAAGTAGCTCCAGTATTATGATGAGAGGCGAGAAGTTTACTGTATCAGCTACCACCTGTACGTATTTTGGATTACATGCATTTCATTGTTTTTCTTCACTGTGTTATTGAATTATGAGGCTGCCCGGGTGGTCATATTGTCTACTATCTGTTCGGGCATGAAGTTTGAGAGCGAAGGAGACCTGTAGTACTTCTGGACTGGTACTAGAGTAGAGTAAGGCTGACACTACCGTAGGATTTCCACAGGAAAAATTAGTTAGGAGGCATTAAGGTCTCAAATCACTTTTTGAGTAGTTAAATGGACAGCTCTTGATGAGGGCTTTTCATTCATAATCTATTTATTGAATTTGGACAATCACTTAATGAGCTAGAGGACATAATCAAAATCATATATCCTGGGGCTGAAAAGCAAACAATGGCTGACCTTAACGTTATACAGTAAAAACACTAGTAAAGCATACATGACTGATTCAATCCCTTACCTCATGGTGATTGAGAGTATTTAACACGGCAATTAACAGTAGTTAACATGGTAAAAAATATTCAAGTTTTACTGCATAAGTACTAGTGAAAATTTAGAATCCCTTAAATGGTAACAGTCAGCCAACGTTAACAGTCAGCCTTACTCTAGTAGCAGCAGACAGTAGACTACTACACCACCACCAGCACAAAGGTTCGCCAAATCTCTATTGTAACCCTAATTTAACACTAATAAGCCTTTTTTAATTCATCACTGATTCAAAATACATTAATTTGTCATCACCAAATTCAAGATGAATTCAACACAAGACTTAAATTCCACGCAAGACTGAAACACGAATAAGACTGTTTGGCGTACCAGGTACCCTTCAGTAGCTAGCTACAGTAGTAGCTAGTAGAGTTGAGTAGACTAGTAGGTTCCGTCTCTACTACTACTGTAGCTAGTAGTACTGGTAGTAGTAGTTGAAGAAAGCTGTTATAAAAGTAGTAGCGAAGTTCGTTACAATGCACGGCAGTAATAACAAACATACCATAATATTATTATTATCATTGTTATTTTTGTTTTGATTGAATAAAGTACAGAATCGGAAAATGCCGGCCAAGCGTAATCGTAAGTCTTTCTTGTATCGGCTAGCAAGGCCCTTTGCCCTTCGGCGGCGCGTGCGTTCCAGCAGACGGGAAAGAACAGGGCTTCTTGGCAATGAAGACGATGCTGCCATCGAATCTCGTCTTCCAAGACGAAGGTCTAGTGACGTTGCCGATTGGCACGATGAAGATCAACAACAATTCCAACAAAATGTTATCTCTGATGATAGTCCAGACAATAGTATTCTTTTGGAAGAGGTAAAAGATGGTGAAACGGAGATTGATGAATTCATTGAAATTTCCTCTTCAGATGATAATGATAGCCCCGAGATTGTTAACGCGATTAACGATCCAACGGAAGCTTTACAATTGCCACAGAAAGAATGTCTAACAGCAGTGGTTTTAGGTCAAGAACAAGATCGTCTACTGCAAGAATTTCCTGATTCTCTGGTGACAGCAGCAAATGCTGTACAAGATGATTTTCAATTCCGTCCTGTCACTCCAATGAGTATGGGAAGTGATGATAGTGACGACAATAATGAGGATAGCCAATACTCCACAAACGATGAGGGCCTACAATCAACCGAGGCATTACCAACTTTTGATGTTGCTGATGCTGATGATCAAGACTTTCCAGAAAGTTTTTCAATGAGAGAAAACAAAGTCGAAGATGATATTCTAGATGAGGATGGTGCTTTAGGTGATACCGTGCCGGGTATCGAAAGTCGTGGACACCAAGAAGAGACCATACCTGACAGCAGCAGCAACAATAACAATACAACAGGAGAGGAACACAACGACACAAACAGAGGGGAAAGAGAAACGAAGACTGATGGTGAAGCAAATCCAGAAAAGCTTTTTCGTTCCGGTGCGACCGTTATTGTTGACATTGTCAAAGGCAAATATAAAAAATTCCAACGCGGAACGATTACTGGAATTCAAAAGAGTGTTCAGGTCCTGATTCAGGACACTGAGAAAGGAGACGAAATCAAACAATGCTGGTTGAAACGATCGTCCCTTTCGTACATGGGAAAACCATTTCCCGAAATTCAGGAGACTACCAACAAGGCTCCAAATTCGAGGGAGGGATTATCAACAGAAGACAACGATCCCGAAAAACAGAAAGCAACGACAGCTAGCCTTTTTAATAGAGGTGAGCACGTGGACATTGTTGGTGGAACACACAAAGGCAAAACTGGAAGAGTTTTAGACGTGAAAAAAAAAGTCAAAGTTATCATTTTTGATAATCCTGAAATTGAAAGATGGCTGGAGAAAAAGTCCTTGGCAAGGAATCTTTCCCCAATACGCTCCACAGCAAATCACGAAAGTTTCTATTCCTGTGGAGAATCCCAGAATTCCGAAACAACAAAATTTACAACGCATGATCTGGATTCGAGATCCAAAAATCCAGTGAGTAGCACTGCAAGCAATTACATGTGTGATGGTAGTTGGAGACTTGCTGACAGCGATTTGGGTGGAAAGAATCTGGGCCTTCGTTTTCTCCGAAAAATGCGATTTCAATTATTCCAGGAGGAGGACACTTTACTTGCTTCTTGGTTTCAAAAACGAATAAGACTTGTAGAAATTCCTATTAACAATGATGAACTGACAATACCAATTCAAAAGTCATTTGAGGATGCTGGCTCCAAATTTGAGTTGGCGGTTTCAAAAATTCAGAGTGATGGCGACAAGGCATCCCCAATGGGTGTCCCTAGTAAGAAGTGTATTCAGCTTTACTATTGTCAAGTGGCAGGTCCTGGTCTGAAAGACATTTGTCTTGCAAAAGAGTTTGAACGCATTGCTGATTTCGCGAGTCTCGGTCCCAAGGTAGTAGCACGCATGGAGCTTTTTTTAAGTCCAGCCTACAAGCTGAAAAGTCGACAGGGTACCAAGACCCATGCCATTCACATGTTGAATCCGAAGACATTTTGTCAGATCGAGGAAAGGGGCAACGAAGGATGCGGCTTCATCAGTGAAGATTTGATTGTGGAGCTTTTGGGAGGTGGAAAAGCAGCCAAGCGCGTCTACGCCATTCAGGTCCGTGGCTCTTCTGTCTTTGGAATGTTTAAGGGTGTCCTAGTCAAGAAACGGATTACACATGGACAGCCTCCTATTCAAATTCCCAGTTCCATGATCGTTGTTGGCCCATCCAGGTGTGATGATCGCCGAGAGAATGAGTTTCTCGTCATTAACAGGAACGGTATTCATCCTAATACTACCAATGACATGGTCCATAGACTATTGACTGGCGTTGGAACAACAAAGACGTACCGAAAAGAACTGAAGCGGAAAAAGTTATCGGCCATGATGACCCGTCTCTGGAACGGGCTGGGTGTGCCCAATGAAGTGTTTGATCAGTACATAAGCGATAGCCAAAAGGAAGAAAATCTTCGCCATGCCTATGTCGTTGGCGTTGCCGATCCCACGTCCTCACTTCCCTCTGGTAGTGTCTTCATTCCTGGTTTGAATTACGAGGGTGAAGTTTTTGTGACGCGCTCGCCCTGCTTGGAGGTGACTGATGCAAGAAAGATCCCTGTCGTGACTACAAAACCCGCCGACATGTCTGAGGAAGATTGGAACTTTTTGCAAGGTCTTTCTTTTGGTTCGATCATGTTTGCCAACCCAAAACCAGGCGAAATACCTATGCCGCTTATGATTGCTGATGGTGACCTCGACGGAGACTTGTATTTCATTTGTTGGCATTTTGATATTGTAAAGCACGCACAAACGCTCCCTATGGATCCCACTAGCCCTCAACCAGAACGGAAAGCTCAGTTTCCACCCGATAATAATTGGTTCGAACAAGCCCAAGATCGAATGGTGGATGCGCGATCAAGCCAGCTTCTGAGTCAACTCATTGGGAAACTCTATAGCAAGGCGGTAGCGATCGCTGCTGAAAATGACAACTTTGCCGACAGCGAAGACTACAAGGCATTTGCGGCAGCTTACAAAGCAGCACTGAAAATCGGAAAACATGGGGGGACAGTTTTTTTGCCCGCTCGACTGCACAGTGCTTTGCCTCAGAAGTTTCACTATGTCTTGACGGACTTCGAGCAATCCTAGCTTCGTTTCAGAAATATCCGGCCGGGCAGGAGGGGGATAGTCGCTGTCTTTGAGCACAAATAGTTATCTCATATTTCCCCTTTTCGTATCCTTTAAGCCTTTCAGTTTTTGGGCTGTGTTTTTGCTCTTTCTTTTTAAAAGCTAGCATCACACATTCTCCTGTGGGATACAAACAGTTTCGGACACTAGTGATAACTTGCTGTGTTGCCATGCTCGTCTCGTCCAAGACATTAAAGAAATGCATTCCTCATGGCGACGAAACTAGCACAGCCTTCCCATTTGCGCGCGCATCAATTGGTGACCATTTCAACAACGTTCCAATTTTGCTTCCTGTGTTGCCGCTCCTCGGCAAGTCATGGTAAATTGTACAGAAAGGCGGCAGCAACGCTAGCGAAGTTGGGCTCGCAGTCAGCTTTACTGGCCGCATGGGGAATATGCTCTATTCTGAATCAATTGTACCATGCGCACCGGCTCTTGAGCTATAAGCATTGTTT
>Ga0210036_1000824_pt1 | contig 36034 bp, 23 predicted proteins | sample CryGeymeta201515_FD_185469 | JGI IMG/M metagenome (GOLD analysis project Ga0210036, IMG submission 185469) | Groundwater microbial communities from Crystal Geyser aquifers in Utah, USA - Crystal Geyser metaG 2015-15 (SPAdes) (version 2) | ecosystem: Environmental > Aquatic > Deep subsurface >...
GTCTGCCCTCTCACCCGGGCGCCTCGGAACGGAGAAAAGGTCGGCCCTAGTAAATTGCCGAGTTTCTCCAAACCACCCTACCTAGCCAAACGTAGCCCTAGAGAGCTGGCATAGTCGAGAGAACGCGGTAGCGTTCGCTCGGCTGCAACAGATGCCGATAGACAAAAGCTAAAAAATTGCAGGTACTCCAAACACTCATTAATACCGCAGCGATTTCCACCACTTTGGTCTCAACGAATAAATTATTCTATAGCTACTGCAGCATGAATTTATCCTGCTGCCTAGTACTGGCTGCCTTGGTTGCAGGTAGCACCACTAACAATTGCCAAGCATGGACGTTGCCGAAACACAAACACAACCAGAGAATTAAAGAAAAATCACAACTGCATTGGTTGACGAATGTTGCATCATCTGCAGCGGTTGCCACGGCCATTCTCACCACACCTCTTGAAATCGAGGTGAATTCTATTGGCACGACTCCTGACCGTCCGACCACCACCACTGCCACCTCCACCAGACTTATCTTTCGTACCTCCGAGGCATTGGCATTGTCCGAAGAACAGCTTTTGGTCACAGATGTATGGAAGGAAATTAGTCGGCAATATTTGGATACCAGTTACAACGGAATGGGAGAGGACAAATGGAAGGCCAAGCGATTGGATGCTGTAAAAAAAGTGACCAATTTGGGACCCGGAGAAGAAGAGGAACTGTACCAAGTCATTCGCGACATGGTAAGTTCCCTCGGAGATCCCTACACGCGATTTCTCACACCAGAACAGTATTCGGCTTTGGCAGATTATGCTAGGGGTGACAGTGCAGGTGTCGGCGTCCAGTTGCAAGTAGATCCACGATCAGGACAGGTCACTGTCCTGAATACTGTTCCGAATGGACCGGCAGAAAAGGGTGGTATACTACCCGGTGACACAATCGTCGAAGTAGACGGTATGGATGTCACAACGGCACCTGCCGAAGTCGTGGCAGCCAAATGTCGGGGACCTGTTGGTACGAACGTCAATGTAGCAGTTCGACATGCCGATGCCTCCAAAATCACTAATCTGACTTTGGAACGGGCCAAAATAAAAGTAAATCCAGTCAAAACGGGCATGGCCACTGTTCAGGGCAAAACGTATGGTATTTTGCAATTGCCAAGTTTTAGCCAAGAAACGACCAAGCAAGCTGTGGAAGGACTTCGCCAGTTGCAAAAGAATGGTATTGATGCGCTGGTGATTGATGTACGAGGAAATGCTGGAGGGTACATGCCGGCGGGAGTGGACGTTGCCAAATTGTTCTTGCCTCCTAAAGCTAGAATTATTACGCAAGTGGACAAGACGGATCGCCAAACAATTGAAATTGCGGATGGCATTGGAAGCGAAACGGAATTACCTCTCTACATTGTAGTGGACCAGCGAACTGCTAGTGCCTCTGAAATCATGACAGCTGCCCTCCAAGACAATGGACGAGCTACCGTCATTGGTAGATCCAAAACTTTTGGCAAAGGACGAATCCAAAACGTACAAGAAGTAAGTGGAAATGGCAGCGGCGTAGCCGTGACCAAAGCAAAATACATTACTCCCAAGGGCAATGATATTCACGGAATCGGTATTACGCCAAACATCAAATCGGACGCCTGCGGACCGGCTAATACCGTTTCAGATTGCTTGTCAAGTGTCTTGTAGACATTCTCATGAATAAATTACGGAATGGCTAAACATTGAGCTAGCTACCAGCTGTATTTTAGCAATGCAAAATAGAGCATGGAAATCAACCTAATATGCTAATAAAATAAAGTTAGAGTGGACAAAACCAACCACCCCTTTTGGGTGGCTCGAGCAACATACTCCGGAGCTGTGTAGGAGCCACTACACCCAAAGATCATTACCCGCGGAGCCAACGATCATTGATGAATGATAATCTGGTGTTGGATGCCCATGAATTGGAATTGCTTCGTCAGTCATTGTGCCGAATGCAATTGTACTCCCCATATAAAACACAGCAGCGACCGCACGAAGCGTTCCGACAACCTTGTGCCGCCCAATTATTGCAATTTAAGCACCGGTCACTATTTTGCTGATGGGCAAAATTATCAATGGTGGTGGAACCGACACTCGCAGTATCTTGGTTTAATTGTGTAGTGGAAGTATCGTCTGATGGAGTATGCCGGGAACAATGCTGCCATCCATTATCAACACAACATCGACCACATAGGTGATTGTCACAATCCTGTGCAGCGAGGTTGTTGCAGCGTTGGCATTGGTAGGGGTTCGGTTCTTGAACTGCCGTCCCATCATCGTAATCAGTTGTGGTCGTTTCCGTCATTGCAGTGTTGGCAGCAGCAGCAGCAGCAGCAGTAGTGGAAGTATCGTCTGGAGTATGCCGGGAACAAAGCCGCCATCCATTGTTAACACAACATCGACCACATAGGTGATTGTCACAATCCTGTGCAGCGAGGTTGTTGCAGTTTTGGCATTGATAGGGGTTTGGTTCTTGAACTGTCCTCCCATCTTCGTAATTAGTTGTGGTGGTTTCCGCCATCACAATGTTGGCAGCAGCAGCAGCAGCAGGAAGAGCAGCAACGCCGTTGTTGTTGTTATTGTTGTTGTTATTGTAGTTGTTGTTGTTATTGTTGTTGTTGGCATTGAGCGATTGGGAACGGGCAGCAATTTGCGGAAAGGGACGGCGACAGTTGACACATGAGGCATTATCGGCCAGCCACTCAGCAATGCAATTCAGATGTACCGCTTGTCCACAGCACAGAGTTGCAATGTTAGGACTATCATCCAAGCAAATAATACAGGATCCCGCTGCCGTGCGTTCCCGCACTCTTCGAACGATCCTTTCCTCTTCTTCGGTAATAGCTGCTTGCGACTTTTGCTCCAGCAATCGCTGAACCTCCTGAACGGCAGGTGCTGTGCGCGTCAACAGATGATGGATCAAAGGTTGGAAAATACCTCGGTCGCTGCGAATGCCCGAACCATGATTAGCAATGGCAGTATGTCCGTACTTCAAGGCTGTCACATATGCCTCGCGCTGCTGACTGGTTGCCGTTATGGTAATCGAAAAGGGCAACCCCAATATGCGGGCTAACATCCAATTGGCACAAATGCGTGACAAACGTCCGTTCCCGTCGCCAAAGGGATGAATATCACAAATAGAATACAGTACAATGGCGGCCAAGGCGAATCCAAGATAGACGGATCGAACGGAGCACAAGTCCGCGTTATCTGTGCTGACAGAGGCAAATGAGTCCATCCAACGAACGTACAGCTGTTGCATGGCCTCCGAATAGGCTTGCATTTCTTGTTCGATTCGATCCGCAGGACAAAATAGAGTCGAACCGGCTCGGGCTTGGGTCGTTCGATACTGTCCCCATTGACGAATGTAGTTGGGAGGGCACAAAATTCCATGCCACTGGCATAGACGTTCCTTTGTCAGCATGACTCTGCTGGTGCTGGTGCTGCTCTCGTTGCTTTGTGCGTCTGCTAATGCTGCTCGCAATGCCTGTTTGTGCACATCTACGAGCTCTGTTGCTCCATCGGCAGTCTGTCGGTTGGTGTTGCTCCGAAGCCCAGCTGCCTGTCGATCCATTTGAAGCTGTTGAAATTTTTCGATTGTTGGAACAAAGTACACTCCAGCCGCTCCTGCTGGGATATTGGAATTTGAACAAGAACTCGCTGCATCTGGCGTTCCTGTCGTCGATTTTTGACGAGCCAATATGGCCATGGCTCGATATTGAGAGAGGAAATTTGAAATCATTTGCAACTTGCCAAAAGCTGCAGGATTCGAAAGTTGTGTCGGTATCTCTCCAATGAGTTCTTTCTCCGACAAAATAGACACATGTCCCAAGAGAAATGTTCCAGCATTGCCCGCTTTCAGGGTTGTGGAAGCTGCCTGTGGTTTTGCATCGCTGTCAATGAAAGAGGCGGCAGCGGGAGAATGGTCTGTCGTTGACGTGCGCTGCCTTTTGGACAGGTTTTTCCCCCTTCTCGGCATGCTTCAGCTGAGATACAGGTACAGTGAATGCACTTACTAGTAGCTATGAGACAGATCTATTACCACCAAATTCGAAAATCGGTTACTACTAAGTACTCCGAGTAGTTGTTAAATAATAATCGGTCAGCTAATCATACATAGTAGGTCAGACAGTTGGTCAGATAATCCGTCATATCGGTCAAATCGGTCATTTCGGTCAATGAGCCATATTAAGTTGACGACATATCAGTGACAAAGCTCATTCACAAAAACAATTCTGTACTATTCTACCTGGGGGTGGTACTGGAGTAGACTACTACTAGACTACTAGCTAGAGTAGCTAGCTACTGTACCTGGTACTCGAGCAAATACTAGCTAGCTAGTAGTAGTCTAGTACTCTAAAAAACAACAACATCACGATCGATGTTGTTGAAGAAATTGAAGTAGGTTAAAAATAAAAAATAAGGACTGTATCAATTTAGCACTTGTTCTACCAGGCTAAAGCGCTGAAGTAGTTCGGACTACAGGATAGGAAGAATCAGCAAGCTCTGTGTATATAATTCAATAGATTGCGTCCGTCGAAAGAAGCGAACAATGATGATGAGACAGTGATCAGTGATTGGTCTTGACACTTGACAGATATCTATTGTCTTGGGTCTTGGGTCTTGGGAGATTCCGAATTCGGAGCTCAGAATAGTAGATGAACAATCCACAGTCGAAACATCGTTGGCTTGCCCTCTTTTGCATTTTTATTTTGGTTTTGTCGGGACATTCCTCCTCATCTTCCACTGTCGTTGCCGCCAGAAATTCAGACGCATCAGTGCCTCCAAAACTCCTCTTAGGCTTCTTGGATGATACAGGCACAGGTTCCTGCAGACTGGTTGAAACGGCATCTTCCGATAGTAACATAATCCAAGATAACAGTCATGGACTCGCACAGGAAGAAAATCATCATCATTTTCACCATCAGGTATCTTTGAAGGATTCAAACTGGAACAAAAGGCGACGAATATCTCACACTAAGGCTACGGTCTTAACACTTCTTTTGGCCGTGCTGTGGTCCCCTCCATTACATCATGTTGCGAACCTGCAGCCAGTTCGTTTCCTCGTCCTGGTACTGTATCTGCTAGAATGTGCGACGTGCAGTACTCGAAAGTATCTTGCAAATACTCTCGCCCCCTCCGATTTGGAAACTTACCTAAAGAGACTGCAGGATGCAGCTCCCAAGATTATCTGGAATGTCGAGTGTTTTCATTACAGGACTGTTCGACGCAGGGAACATGGTGGTAGTGGTCGCACTGCCACACACCACGAAAAGGTAGTCACCCGTCGTGCTTCGAGCGAATTCTGCATAAAGAGGTAGGTTGTCATCTGGTTGCGCACAAGCAAATCTGCAACCTTGTACCATTGTAGCTGCGTGTAGCACTGTGTACTGGCCTCTGACACTTTGAACATTTTTCTTTTCTTTTGCAATACCATTGTATTGTTCAGATGGAAAGATGTCACATCGACAGCCTCCTTGAAAGCGATCATCAAGTTGGATGGCAAAGGAAGGGATGCGTTGTCGTCCAGAAAACAACTACTAGCAATCTTTGTCAAGACATCCATCTCCAAACTCTTTGTGTTTACCAATCCAACAATCGCATCCCGCTACCTATCCGAGGAAGCCAATTTCATTACCAGAGAGGGACGTTATGATTCTCACTATTTCTTTGAACGCCGACTAGATCTGGGAGGAGTTGATAGTTTTCTTCACAAACTTTTGGTGGTACGAACGGGACTATCGGATGTAGTCTTTGCTTCCCAGGTTTGGTTCTGGATTGTATCTCTTGTGGGTCTAACTGTTCCCTTTAGGATCTGGTTTTCAAACCATTGTCACCAGACGGAGCTTTCTCTGACCAAGACGATTGATTTGTGAGCTACAGTACTAATCGAATTCCTCCTTATTGCAGCTTGCTGTCCTACCATTAGCTTCTACGACACTTTTGAGAGTCTCGGTTAGCGTTAAAATTATGTTGTACCGTGTAATGTTGACTGACGGATTTAACGATCTCATAATACAGTAATAATTAATTTTTGCGGATGCTAAGAGTGCAGGCAGATGACCGGCAGCCAGTCTCACCAGTCGAGGGTCACACACACTACCGGTACTAATAGAATACTAGTAGTAGAATTTTGTTTCCAAAAAGAAGTGTTGCAAATTGCAAATAATAATAATAAGCGGAATAGGATTTTGAGGGAGTCTTGGGTGCCCAAAGCACTGCCGCATACCCGTCAGAAAGTAAGTGAGTATTATCCTACTGTACAAGGTTCATTGCCACAGCCTCAGTACATTCCCTTCGAAGCAAGCATATACCTACCTGGTAGACTCACGACCCACTTAATGTATTGAGTATTGAGTGTAAAACGCCATTTGAGATTTGAGTGCTCTTCTTTGTATTTTCTGCGAGGCATCATCCATCGATTCCTGTTCCACGCATCGACCCGACATCCGAGGCTACTTTCTTCTTTGCATATCTAACCTTTGCCTTCACGCAGATTGAAGGTTGCGCCATCCCTCACAACTACTCGTACATACTTCAAATTTCCAACCATGGCGCCATACGAAATGGTCCAGCCTAAACAAAGCAAAACCACAATGAACGAAGGACAGAACAAGAACGACCACCATCACAGCAACACAAAAAGGATACGCATTGCACGGGACGAGGTTACCAAGGAGAGCAAAAAGTCTGCTCGTGTGCAAAGATTAGAAGAATCTGCACAAGAAGAACCTGAACGCCAAATTATGCAGTACAAACGCCCTAGCATGACACCCTTTCAAAGGTTAAAGGACGAATGGATCGATCCCTGGAGTTGGTTTGGGATGGAAGAGTGTGGTGCGCTTTTGGATGTCCCAAACTCCTTTGGCAGCACCCACTCTATTTTGAAATGGTTAATTTGGCTCTGGATGTTCCCTTCACTGATATACTTATGGACATACCATCCTCAGGGAGCTTGGTTTTTGGGTACATTAGAGCACTGGGCTCTTCTTTTTAGTGTTGTTTACGCCACTATGTCACTCGTGAATGCACACATTCGACCCACTCAGCCAGCTAATAATGAGGATGGCGTCAATACCTACCTCAAGATCTTTTGGATCGTTTTTGAAGTATCGGCACACTTGGAGGTGCTGACGACGTTTCTTTTCTGGACCATTACAGTCCATATGCAAGAAGACAGCTTCGATTTTCTTTACGGGACTATTGTGCTACACGGTGCTGCCGTGCTTGCCGTTTGGTTTGATGGAATGATCCTCAACCGCATACCAGTCCGCATCAAGCATTTTTTCATTTGCGTTGCGATAGATTTCATTTATGTCATGTGGACTATTATTCATGCTACCATGGGATGGGATAATGGTTTGGAGGACGAAGAGGCCACAGCTGAGCAAGCCGGTGAACCAGCCCCAGAGGAGACTAGCGATGCTATCTATATGGCATTAGATTGGCACGATGAGACAACTCAAACCGTCTTTGTGGCTATGCTGGTTTTGTTTGCGATTGCTCCTGTTTTGTATATTTTTCAGTGGATTATGAGCTTATACACATTTCCTTGGACGTGGGATGGCTCGAAATCCCGAAGGTACATTGATCTTGATATGAGTTCTAGTAACAACATTCGTGGTGTTCATGGGACAGACGAAGAGTTGGGGCATACTGGCGTCATTTACACGAGAGCAAAAGCATCGAGGAGACCCAGCTTGGACGCCGACGAACGCCCTAAAACACCCAGCGGCAGGCTCTCTGTAAGGTCTCCCACGCCAAGCGGTGGTAGGCAATCAATGAGATCTCCAACACCAATTAAAGAGTCAATGAGGTCAGCCACCCCAAGTAGAGAATCAATGCGGACTCCGACACATGGCAGATCACCCATCAAGTCTCCAGCTCCTGGAAGGCAGTCCATGAGGTCTCCGACTCCAACACAAAATCATAGGAGCTCTTCCACGCCTCGCCCCAGCAGCCGTGCGAACAACGGCACCGCGTCTTCTCAAGATACACCGAGCAAGGCAAAGAACTCACCAGAGAAAGGAAATTGGTGGGAGAGAGACGCTAACAATTCGCAAAGCTCGAACTCGAGTTCCAACCAAAAACAAGAAAAATCAAAATCTGATCAACAGAAATGTAGTACTGCACCCAATGGCAAACGCCGAAAGAGCAGGTCAAGTTCGGTTCCAAAAAGCACTGGCAACAAACCTACCCGACAGCGTTCCAAGCTTGATATTGCTTAAAAGGGAGTAGCGCTGAGGGGAAGGGAATGGCGTCCTATCATCATCTAGTAAATAAATGTCTTACTGCTGTAAGTAAATGTATCACAACGCACAATGAATACATGAATATATGAATCGCATCACCACCACCATCACCACCACCACAATATTGCCACTCATCACAAAAATCAATGAGTATTTTACTTTATTAAAGCTTTACGGTCGTTGAGGTTTCTTGTAATGTATAAAGCAATGTGTATTTTTTTTTCAGCGATGCTTTGGACGGGCTGGATGGCGTTTCGTATGATGAAGAAAGGCTTGCAACGATGCTTGCTGAAAGGCGTAATCGTTGTTGACCATACTTCCACCGTCCGTACTACTAGTATTACAACTACTAGTAGTGTGACTATTCCATGACCACTGCTGCAAGGCTTCGAGAATCGTATCGACATTGAGTGGTTCCTGAGAATGGCACAAGTTTCCATCTCCCAAAACTTCCATGGGCCATCGTTTGGCATCCAAGTGAAGTTGTTGTGATCGTCCCAAACTTCGATTCAATTGGATGCGACGATCAATGAGTAATCCTACAACAACTTTGGATGGAGGTGGTCGATTCGGATTGAGACAGGATGATGCATCCGGACTAAGGTACACGGCATCCACTAGCAATGTATCTGTGTGTTCCTGGTCACGAGCAAACGAAAAATGGGACGGCAGTTGTTGTACTACCGATGTTGATGATTTTGCAGAGGTCCGCTGCTGCGAAGAAAATGAATCCGACCGAAAATCTTCATTTTCTATTATTTCATTTTCATTTGTTGCGCTTGTAATCTGTGTTAGCATTTTTGATTTTGGGTTGGATGATAAAAGACTTTCCAAGCGGTCTATTAAAGCAGCTTTCATTTCTTCATCTTTGCATCCAATGACAGTCACTGGAGCCAATAAAAGGTTGGTCGTTTCTGTTTTACTCGTAGCAAATGATGACGATGTCTGTTGTTGCCATTCTAAAAAATTGGCAATCTGCTTGGCAATGGCAAGAATTTTTTCCTGTCGAGGCCGAATTTCACGAGGTATCCCATATCCAGCATCGAGCAAGAGATGGAGAGCTGGTTGTACTGCTACCGCTAATGTTGGAAAAACTTGATCTTGTTCCTCTTGATGCTGCTGCTTTTGATGCTGTACTGGTAGTTCATATTGATCAGCAGAAATAGTCTCCTGGAAGACAGAGGCATCTATATCTTTCACTTCGGACATTTCGTTTGGATGATCCTCTTGTGGAAGCTGCTTACGATTACACAACAGCCAAATCTTTGGCTACTATGGTATTGATAATCACCTAATATCACCTTCATTCATACTGATAATATTCCTTGGACTAATATACTCGAGTATTAGTCCTACTAATACCCTACTCTCTAGATAGCTAGTCTAGCTAGAGTAGTAGCAGTAATCTCTAGTAGTACTGCTAGCTAGTCCACTACTACCAATAGACTAGCTAGAGTAGCTGCTAGTAGAGGCCACGGTACTTTCTTTGAGAATAAGTGTGCTTCTGAATATATTTCTTGAGACGTTCCAAAACAAACTATCCCTATCCACCTGGCTGACTCACATACCTAGTACCAGGTACCTGGTACGTACAGGACATACGAACAGCTGTTCGTCACAAGAGAACACCAGACACTTCCATCAAGGTGTTTTTTCGAAAGGAGCCGAAGATGATGGTTTGTCTTAAAAAAAAGGTTCTATTCTTCTTCCGCAGAGAGTGTAATGATGGGCTGCTTTGTTGGATGCTAATTGCTAATAATGCTGAGATGGGATCGGCATTCACAGTACGTAACAATATTCTTGACAATTAACATTAAACAAAATAATAAAACACAATACTAGCAATTACTTTTATAGAAAACTCAAACACGAAATCATGAACAAGTATCTGATTTTCCTTCTGCAAATAACAATAACAATAATAATAAGTTCACAAGAACTGCTAAATAACAATGATGGATCGACCGTGATTCATGCCGGCTCTGCCGCCGCTTGGTTGCCACCAGCAGTGTCTCCCCATCGCTGTTCGTATCGATCATCGAATTCAAAACCCTTTGGGCTGCGATTTTTTTCCAGAACCAATGATTTCAATGTCTTTTCAACAGCATCACCATCAGCAGCAGCAGCGAAATCAACACAGCTACAGTCATCGTCCACTTCCCAAAGTAGCAGCAACGACAGCAGCAATAACAGCAAGAAAAATGATGCATCAGAATCACATGCAGTTATGGACAAGGCTCGTATGCGATTAGAAATGTTTTGGAATTTGGAAGCTTCCGTAGAAGAACACCAGAACGAGTGTATCGTTGAAGATCCATCGACTTGTGGTAGTAACGAATGTTCCGATTGTAACGGAGCAGGCGAACGTACCTGTCGATTCTGTCGTGGAACGATGCAAATGTACGTTGGAAGTATGGAACACCGGTACGGATATCAACAAAGTGGGACCGTTGGTGATGTGTTTGCTGCTTGTCCCGTTTGTCACCAGGGACGCGAAACATGTCATTCCTGTGCTGGAACTGGATGGATCGCCGAATGGACACGAACTCCCAACCAACAGCAACAAGATGATGATGATGACAAAGAAAAATTCCATGGCAGCAGCAATGTTGGCGGCGGCGGTGGTGGTGGCCTCATGCCCTAAATTTTATATTTTCCTCGCCTTCCTCGTCGTTTAATACAATGTTTGCATCACACCCAACCAAAACAACACTATCGCGCGGATAATTTTTCACATGAAAAGTTTGGCAATTTCAAAATTCATTCTCTCACACACAGAAATAAGTACACTGATAGTAATATCGAATAATATCAACCGGCTGCATGACAGGCAAAACTTATACTCCTTTACATTCCAAGTTATGTAAAAGGTATGGCAGTATCAAACCGCAATTTTGTCCATCGCTGTAGAATAGATAGAAGACAAACACACAATTACAAACTGCATGTGGGGATATTTATCGTCTTCCCAGCTCAATGCATCAACTACTCTTTTTGCACAACCTACTCTTACTACCAGTCTACAGCTAAGATTAGGATTCATGTGTTTGCAGGGGGTATTTGCCCCTGCACTTCCAGGGGGTATTTACCCCCTGTGCCAAATTTTTTTTAATTTGGCACCACCACCACAACATAATTTTGTTGTTGCACCACAATGACACACATCTGCACTACCACCATCATTCAACCACCTAGTACTATACCTTATACTTATTCTGGCCACTGGTAGTATATCTCCTCCTCCTAGGTGGTGGTGGTGCACGTGCTCCCCTCCTTGGTGAGCTCAATCTCAACAAGAATGTGAACTAGTAGTACTAGCTAGCTTGTAGCTAGGCTAGTACCAGCAGCAACAACAAGAGGAGGTTTGATGCCCCCACCATCACATTGGCTGCTGTCAATTGGAATTGTAACAAGCAAAATGGTCAAGGAAGTATAAGTTAGCATTCTTTAACTAGTAGCTCCCCATTCACTTTTGTAATTCAATGATTACAATAACTAGTGTTGCCTTAATCCCAAAAAAGTACTAGACTAAATACACCACCAGTCCAACTAGTAGCTAGTAGTACTAGTATTAGCACAGCATAGTAAAAAAATTCGGCACAGGGGGTGAATACCCCCTACTAGGGGGCGAATACCCCCTGGGGGCGAATACCCCCCCTGCAAACACACGAATCGGAAACGCAGCCTCTACAGCAGGCCTACTAGTCTACCGTACTCGTAATACGAAGCGTGCCTCTTTTTGACGGATGAATGATGGATAATCCACCTGGACATTCAAAGCTTGGGTCCTGTCGGGGATAGAAAGTCGGTTTTGCGATTTTGAGCTCTCATCAACACCCTTCCGGCAAGTAGAGGACTACTGCCTACAGTAGTACTTTGCTGACATAGTAGCTACTACTAATCGAAAACAGTACTGCAAGTAGAGCTAGGACCAAGTAGGGTAGTAGTCTACTCAGTACTATTCTAGAGTACTACTGGTTGTGTGCCATTCGGAGTCAAAGAAAGCGGTACTCGTAGAACAGTAGAATTCTTTCCTGCTGCTGGTGGTGGTGCTCGCCCCAAAGTCGCAGCAGTACTAGTCTAGCGAATGAGGACTCTAGAGCAGTAGGCAGTATTTCGGAGTAATAGACTACTGGTGTAGCTACTCGATACTTTCCCTTCTGGCGGCAACAACACCCAGTGCTACCTGGTACTACTAGAGTACCTACTTGTAGTAGTCTCTGCTCTTTAAGGTCTGTTACATACAAGTAAAGCAAGCTGTAGCAATAGCTATAGGTAGTTGAAAAGGCTGTAGTGTGTTTCTGTGATGATCTATTCGTACATGCGATCGGACATTGCTGCCTTTTTGTCCACCAGTCTTGTGAAGATTTCATTTCCAAATACAATGTCATACTACATCTATCAGTGAAATGCCTTGGCTCGTTCTTGGGCTCGTTGAGTCGATTCCTGAGTATGAAACTGAGAGAGCATGGCAATCATTTCGGGATCTTTCGTGCCAATCACTCTTTGCATCGACTGCTGCTCCAGAACGGCTCGGACCAATTGGGCACGTGACGAGCGGGTGCTGTCCTGTTGCGCCTCAGAACAGCAGTACTTTTCAATGCCGACCACGGTCTGTTCGTTGAAGTCGGCACTGCACAAATTGTCATTGTAAACGAGTTCAGCCAGATGCATGACTTCCTTCCTGACATTGACTCTGAAGTCAGAATAGTCTTGACGATTGTACCATTGATCGGCCGTACAGTAATCTCGTTCAATGATTTCTTCTCCGTTATCCGTAAATTCGACCGTCTTTTTGTGGCTTTTCTGGGGGGGGAAAGGCTGCTGTGTAGTAGTTGTAGTAGCATCAACTTGTTGTTGTTGCGGCGGACAAGGTTTACTGAGATTAACCACAACATCGTCAGGGGTTACAACTCTTCGAAAGGGGGCAAAAGCAGCACTGGGTGTGGAGGCTGAGGTAGAGATAGCTCCTCGAGATGACCGACGGCGCTTTCGCTTGATCGTTGCTGCACCAGGAGCTGTTGTTTGACCTGAGGCTGCGGACTCTGATGTCGAGGGAGATTGAGGTGCGAGGAGGGGACTTTGTATCATAGACATGGTCTCTTCTCCGCCATCACAAATCATGCTCTGTCCAGAATAGCCAATACCTTGGGCTTGATAAGAAAACATGATGATACTGCCAATTTTTTGTGCGTGTTGATGCAGATTGTAAGCTAATGATAAAATTTACTTCTTTTCGTTCTACCTTGTTGGCTTTGCCTGTTATTGCCCTCTGTTAAAATGAAAGCCCAGTACCTGGTACGGCGCAAAGCCGGACGTACTTTTAAGCGGTATTGGCTTACTAGAGTATGTAGAAGAAGTACCGGTACAATATGAATTTACTATTCATTACTACGACTTGACTGGAGCACTCTTAAGTACCTGGTACCTGGTAATACTACTACTAGTAACAGGTACCGGCTACTACTAGTACTACCTATCTGGTAGTAGTACCAGGTAGCTACTACTGGTACTACTAGCTATTAGCAGCTACTAGTAGCTAGCTACTACTCTAGTAGACTAGTGCTGGTATCAATCAATGAAAAGTAAATGCAGACTGTTGACGTCGCTCAATCTATCCAATCTAGCTTTCTCAAATTTACTACGGTAGCACTGGTAGTATGGTAGACTAGAGTACTAGCTAGACCTACTCCGGAGTAGTAATAGTCTTGTACCTGCTCGCCGACATTCTTCAATACTAGCTACAGTACTAGACTACTGGTACTGGTAGTACGGTAGTCTACTGAACAGTAGCTCTACTACTAGCTAGACTTGTCAAGGTACCGGTACCTGGTATGTTCACACTCTCTGGTAGTCTAGTACAAAACCGGTACCGTAAGGCTAATTTTGAAGGGAAGCAATAGGGATGTTATGAATTGATGAGTCTTCGTCTGCCAGACTTCAATCAGCGGCCTTTGAATAAGAAGCACGAGCTAGTAGCAGTACTAGACTAGTACTGTACTCAAAAAGCTCCTTTCAATACTAACGGCTGAAACTGCTGACCAGGTTTTCGGCAGATAATGGTTTGTACAAATTCACCATACTAGTCATGTTAAGCCAAGTGTTAACCGGTATTGTTTGGCCACTACTGTTGCTTCTTGGTGGCACTCGCTTGCTCTCTTCAAGACAGACAGGTCGGGAAAAAGTTCGTTCGCTCAGACGACAAAGAAGAAAAAGTATTCCCTATCAGCGTGCTACTACTACTACTATCATTGGTTCGCGCACTAAGCGTGGCCAATGAAACACTCCTGCAGAACGAAGCAGTAATTCGTTGGAAAATGACGTGATTGTCCCTCTCGTCTGTACAAAAAGAAATTGCCAGTGGAGAAAATCGTTAATTGTGCACTTTTTACTGTTCTCTCAGCGTTCTGATGCTGACCACATTCGTCAAAATACCAGCAGTTCTCAGCTGCTCCATCGCTTCATTTTGAATGGCCAGGAACTCCTCTGTTGTTGGCGCCATTGGAACAGTAGGTTCTACTCCTTCTGGGCAAAAGCACTGCTCCAAAATTTGCAAATTGCGGTTGCGGTCGCCTTCTTTGTTGTGGTTGTGTCCTGTTCTTCCGTATTTCTCTGGCGGTGTTATCTGTTCGAAAAATCCATAGTAGGAATGCGCGGAAGCCGAAGCAGACCGTTGCTGTCTCGTCAAAGTACTGAAATAGTCCTCGGTGAGAAAAAAGGAGCCTTGTCGCGTTTCTGTTGGAGCTTCCGTCTGTGTTGTTTTGGTGCTTTCGAATAATGTTGTGTCGACAGGACAATCGCGACAGGCTGCCGAAACAATGTAAACAAAGCTATTGGTTTCAAACTGCAGCTGCGCATCGAGGATTGTCCTCGTATAAATATCACAAGCAAACATTGTCTCTGTATTGTAGAGAGTCGCTAAGGTTCGTTCTATACTGGCAACTTCCTGCGCTGTCAAGAGTTCCGGTGATCCTACAAATTCAACTTCTAGCTGGGACTGAAATTGTACCACATTCGACGGGCAGTCCCATTCCACAAGGGCATCCTCCTCGTCTTCTTCCTCTACAGTAGGAAGAACAGCAACTACACCCCAGTAAGAATTGTTGGTCGACTGGGGAGACAGTACGGGGCTTCGAGTCTGTGCCGTCTGAGAATCTACAGTAGGAAACTCCGACGATGGCATTTTTGTCGGGCTAGAAGTGGGACTTCTAGTGGGAATTATCACAGGCCTTCTAGAAGGTGACTTCGCAGGACGCTGTGTATCCGACACTGGGGACTCTATTGGCTCTAGGTCTGCAGCTTTCGGTTCTTCTGTCGGTTTGATTTGTGCGGCTTTTGTTGGTATGGGGGTGCTTTGGGATGATTTTGTTGTTGGTGGCGATGATGACTCAGTAATAAAGGTAGTGGGAACGGCTTCATTGTTAGACTCGTTAGATTCGTGGTCGTCTTGAGCTTTCGAGCTTTCGTCGGCCGCTTTGTCTGGCTGACCCTTGCCGTTGTTGTTTAGAGAGGGGTAATCGTCCAAACTCTCGTCGTGGCTTTTGGCTATCTTCAATTTATTTGCGTCCTTGACTTTGTGCCTCGGGTTCGATTTGGATCTTTTCTGGGCCAACTGTTTGTTTTTCTTGTCTGCACTCTTGATACTATCATCCTTATTGGATACTTCATTGGGTGTCTGCTGCGGAACCCAACCATCTTCACTGTCACCAGTAGACTGAGGTTCCAAAGTTTTATCATCAGAGCCACTGCCGTAGCCGTAGGTTATTTCTTTTAGTATCGGCGGATTATCAGCGGTATTCGCTAGGTAATCTTTAGACGAAGGTTTTGCAGTAGTGCTGTCAGTATCCGTCGATGAGTTTGGCTGAGTGTTCTCGCCGGCAACTTGTTGTGGCCCCCCTTCATCGGAGCCATCTCTTTTGGGTGACACTGTCTTACTCTTACCAGAGAACTCATGAAGTTCATGAGTAAAAACGTTACCATAGGATGTCGAGCTCTTCTCCAGTTTTCGTGCTTTTTGATGAGTCGCAGCAGAAACTCCTTTGATGCCGCCGCGGATTCGACGACGCTGATTTTCTGGAACGACAGTTGCAGTGGTACCATTCAAGACTAACCCAACAGCGAGTGCTAGAACAATGAAAAGCACCATTGCTTGAGCCTGATAAAGAATAACCGAGCGATAAAAATGAAATGCAATGTATCTGGGGGTTTCGTCTGGAAATTCCCTCTCTGGTAAAAAAGGTAAAGTAAAATTTACAAAAATAAACAAGTTTAAGTATTTTTGTTATGACGATACCGAGTCATGTGTGTCATTCAATCGTATCTTGCCGCAGTAGGTCAAACGTCATTCAAAACAATTTCTTTGAAATGGCACGATTCAGTATCGGCATTGAGACCTGTGCAGACGGAGAAAAGCCATGATGATGAAGAGCCTCTTCTTCGATCGACGTCAACCTCCGCTATCAGGTAATAATAGAGTAGTGAGTGGTAGTTACTTCGCCTCGTTTTTAAAACTCAATAAATTGCAACAACAAAACATACTCTGTCCAAATTTGATTGATCCAACAATACATACATAATCAATGTGCTCAAAAATTGCCTGTCGAAATTGCGGGAAAGCAACTTGGGTAGGATGTGGGATGCATGTATCGTCGGCATTAAGAGGAATTTCCAACGAACAACGATGTTCCAATTGGACTAAAGGAGCTGCTTATCCATGCAAAGGCGATGGACCTGGTGGTCAACGTGGAATAAAATTGGCATACGGATATTAAAAAAAAATTTGGTGGCTTTTTTACTTGGCGCTTCTGGAGTTGAAGACGTTGGAAGGTTCAGCTATTGGAAAGTGGAAAGGATCGGCTGGCCGGGACACATTTTAAAATGAAATTCAAAGCAAGAATCTGGAAAGTGGCCACACCACAAACAAGCAATTTTCAGGTCACGGGGAGAATATCCCAGAGAAAATTAAACGCAACCACAACACTGTGAAAATCCGTGGAATTTGTCAAAACTGCCAAATGATCTATAGATGAACTAGACAGGTCCCTTTGATCGAACCAGCTAAGCTCTTCGAATGTCAGCTTTGTACAAATTACTGATTTAAAAATTATTTTCTTCCAACTTCCTGTTGTGCTCGTGCTATTTCCAGAGAGTTGGATATGCTCTTGGTGCAATTTATTCATCTCTAAATTCTACTAGTTGTCCCGACAATTTATCTCTGTAGAGGCTCGCTCCAATGGTCTAACGGTCTAACGCTGTAGTAAATGACATCCATTCACTGAACTGCTTCACCAACGCAATCAATCGCTCGAATGCACGCAAGCACGTACACTCGGTATCAAGTACAATGGATTCAGAAACTGAAGAATGCAAATAATATAGGCGCTAGATGGGGCATTTTACCTACCTGCCAGATTGTCGCTACACAAATCAAGATGCAATTATTTTACGTATCCCACTAGCCAGCAGCTGAAACCTGGAATACCTAAGAATCCAAAGCAAATGTAGAGAATTCCTAAACAGCCGCTTCCGTATATAATCTGAAAAGTTGACGGTGAGAGATTGGAGCCAAAACTCTAACGCAGCAAATATATTAACGTGCAACGGAACTATTACTCAACCATTTTTTTTTACCTCTACCATAAACGGCACCGGAAGCCGGAGATCGGCATGCTATCCATCCTTTAGTTGCATTCGGGACCCTGAGTTCTGGTCTTCAACATGGGATGCGGCGACTGCTGGCCGACGCAAATTATATTGATATCAGCTGCAGTAGCTGTCTCCTCTGCGTTCGTACCTTGTGATTGAAAAAATGACTGTCTGTCATGATGTACGATGAAGATGACCAAGCAATCATGTCTTGATTATTACTACGGTACCAGTACCAGGTATTGGTCATACTAGTCTTTCAGCTAGTAGCTAGCTAGTAGTAGTGTAGTTGTGTAGTACTAGTCTAGCTAGAAGTACCTGGTACTACTAGGCTACTAGTAGGCTACTAGCTAGAGAGTAGACACGATTGTTGTTCGAACAAATTGAAAAGAAAAAAAAATCAAAAGCACTGCCAGCGACTAAATTCCCCTAAAAATTGAATTCAACTGCCCAGCTCTCATGGGGTGCTCTCACAACAGTAACCTTAGCACCAACAGAGTGAGAGTAAATTCCATCATTTTTAAACTTCAGATTCGGAATCAACACCGTAAAGGTATATCAAACTGATTTCAAATATCTGGGGTCTTGTAGCACTAAAACATCGATACCAGATCGGATTGCACTGTAGATCCATTGAACTTTTTGCTTTCGTTACTTTACAAATCAGAGAGAAATTTCTCTGGCTTTTCTTGTTTCAATATACCATTTCATTTAATTGTAAAATGAGCAGGATACGGAGACCATCCTGCAGCAGCATCATCAGCAGTCAAACCAGACGGCAACCTTTGCCTCTCATGCTGTTGACTATGATGTGGGCAACAATTTCCCTCTCGCCGGTGACGGCCACACCTCATCGTGCTTATCCCGTGTTCTCAAGCAGCAGCAGTAACAGCATCCAAAATAATCACTTCTCGAAGAATGAGCAAGCTTTATCCAAGCAGCCACAGCAACGACTGCGAACAGGAAAGAAGCGTGAGCGAGATCTCTCCAGTTTTTCCCCTCAGTCTCGAGTGGTGGGGGGCACGACTGTCACGGACTTGGATAAGCATCCTTTCTTTGCCGAATGGCACGATCAATTTTGTGGAGGAGCGGTACGTTGTGTCTCGTGTGTGGTCTGCAAAGACAGGTTGAACGTGACAGGGACTACAGTCCACACATCTCACTCATGCCCGTATCTCACCACCCTGCCCCCCACCTTCCATCAACAGTTGATCCATGATGATCTCGTTCTTACAGCTAGTCATTGCTACAATGGGCGAATCCTGCACGAGGATATTTATTTTCGCAACGTGAAACGAAAGGATGCGGAGACCAGTGTTCATCGAACCATTGCCGCTTTCGAGCGACATCCGCGCTACAATATGGAGTATTCGACGCGAGAGTGGGATTACTTGATTCTGAAATTGGACAAATCGGCATTGGTCGACGACGATGGCAACCCTACCGGTGTGAAAACCATTCCTCTGAATCGCAACGCCAGTATTCCTCAGGCTGGCGACAAGCTCTGGGGCATTGGATACGGTCAACTTGGCGAGGATATTGAGGGCATGTCTCCAACATTACAAGAAGTCAGCATTGCTGCATATTCCAATGCAACCTGCGAAAAACAATACACCAAGTTCTTTGAGCAAGACTACATGTTCTGCTCCGGAAATCCCGACGGATACGGAGGCAAAGATACCTGCCAGGGAGACAGCGGGGGGCCAATTGTGCACCAAGAAAGTGGCATGCTGGTAGGCCTGGTTTCTTTTGGAATTGGATGTGCACGACGCGAATTTGCCGGGGTCAATTCTCGTGTCAGTGCCGCTATTGATTGGCTGGATGATGCGAAGTGTCGTTACAGCAATTATCCAGCTTGTGGAACTACTGCTCCCGCCACTCAGGCACCTGCTTTATCGACTGAGTCTGCCTCCAGAAGGGGAAGTGGATCCCTTACAGTGAGCATTGTCTTGGATGATTATCCAGAAGAATTGTCATGGATCATGCAGTCCAAAAATGGGAACGAAACTCTTCATTTCCAACCGTTTCAATCCTACACAACAGCACGAGCCACGATCTCCCGGACCTTTGATAATTTGCAAGCTGGAGAAACATACATGTTCAAAGTTGCCGATTTAGAAGGAGATGGCAGTTGCTGTGCATTTGGGAACGGCCAGATCATTATTCAGGATAATGTACAAGAGATTGCTGTCTTTTCAGCTCAGGGTAACTTTGGGCGATATTATGAAGTGGATTTGGAAATACAAGCCAGTACCGGACATGCAGAAGTTATCGGACGATCCGGTAATTATACGCCCTCAACTTGGTCTCAATATGAAGAAATGATTGCGCCTGACAACGCCGACTGGCCTGGAGCATTTCCGTTGGCTGATGCGTTTAGTGTAGTTGTCAACGTGCAAACTGACGACTATCCCGACGAGAATTCCTGGGAGTTAAAACAGTACGATTCTGGGACAGGTCAATGGCTCATGGTTGATCAATGGGATGGAGCAGCCTCAACGACAAGAACTTTAGATTCTGTGGAGATTGCCAACTTGCGACCGGGCTCGTACCATTTTCTCATTAGAGATTCTGGGTCGGACGGCAATTGTTGTAACTATGGATCTGGATTTGTCAGTTTAACCGGTCCCTTGGCAATTCAGCAGGGCGAGAAAGGATTCCTTTGGGGCAACGATGGCAAATTTTGGGCACTGGACGAGATTTTTTTCGAAGTGGATATCTCGGGGTTTATCACTTATATCAATTTCCATGGCATAAACTTATGAAAAGCGATAGGAACGAAGCATTTGTCCTAGGCACTCTGGTCTCCTACCTCTCGTGACTTCACGAGCGCTTCCAAAAATTGTGTTGCGGTCGAGTCTATCCTCGTCAGTTGAAAGGTTGGAATATCGAGCAGTTTTAAAACTGCGTTGCGCTACATTTGTCGCCTGTTCCCAATCTTGCATTTGTTATCATTGAAAGTGGATAAACGGATTTACCGAATGCCACAAACGACCACGGATTATCGTAAATAGAGCACAGATGAAGGTTTCATGATAGAACTAAAAATAATATTTTTGAAATTGAAAAAAGTTACTTAAAGTAGTAGAGCTCATATTCATTCATTGTAAGTCCTTTCTAAACTATTTTCTTGTGCGAGTGCAAGTCACTGATTGATCTGGCTGCTCTTTTCATGCTTACTGAGAAGGATTCGAAGAATCCTTGTCGACGATAGGAAGTTGATCCAGAGTGGCCAAGTCGATGACGCGACGGTTTCCTCCCGATGTTCCCTTCATCATGGCCTGGAACTGATCATCCGCATCTTTGGCATGAATAACTTCGTACTCGGGTACAATGTTGTGCTTAGCGCAAAAGTCAAGCATCTCCTGTGTTTCAGGGATTCCTCCGATGAGGGATCCTTCCAAAGAGTGTCGGCTGCCAATGAGACTGAAAGCGCTGATTTCAAACGGCTTTCCAATAGCACCAAGAAGGACGTGGGTTCCTCCGACCTTCATAGTTGGTGTAAGTTTGGCAATGTCATGGGGAGCAGCAACAGTATCGAGGATAACATCAAACGACCGAGCAGCATTTTTCAAAGCTTCGTCGTCGGAATGGATCAGGTATTTACAACCAAGACGCTCGGCTTCCGCCTTTTTCTTGTCGGATCGGGAAAGAACGGTCACGCTGTCAACTTCCATAGCCTTGCAAAGCTTAATGGCCATTTGACCTAGTCCACCGAAACCAACAATAGCGACGTTCTTTCCCTTGCCGCCGCCCTTCTGCAAAATGTGACGATTTAGCGGAGAGAATGTGGTGATTCCAGCGCAAAGTAGGACACCAGCATATTTCATATCCATATTTTCGGGAATGTGAAAGACGAACTTGTCATTGACAACAATGTCTCTGGAGTATCCTCCGTTGGTGTGACGACCTTCAGCATTTTTGAAGTTGGCTCCCTTTCCCTCGGGGAACATGGATCCGTAGGTTTGGATCATGTTGGGGCAATGCTGTTCCAGCCCTTCTTTGCACAAGTCGCACTCGTTACAGCTCTGGACCATGCAGCCGACGCCAACTTTATCTCCGACCTTGAATTTTGTCACTTTATTCCCGACTTGGCGGACAATTCCAGAAATTTCGTGACCAGGAGCGATGGGCCAGGAATCTAATCCCCAGTCTCCGTTGCAGGCGTGGCAGTCCGAATGACACATACCACAATATTTGATATCAATAGCGACGTCATTTGGGCCAGTCTCGGGACGCGAAATGTAAAAGCATTGAAGCTCGGCCTTGGTATCGAAAGCGCCTGATATTGGCAGTTTTATTCATTTTTGAAAGAAATGTGAGAAATTGCCTTGACAAAATCGATACTGGTATTGAACAGTGGAACAATGGAACAGTGGAACAGTGGAACATACCGAGTGCGAGGATCTTTTTTTCTCCGGTTGGGATAGTAGCCATTGTGAAAGTAAATTAAAGGTTTTGTTAGTTTATGGCGAGCTGGAAAATGCAGGCAATCTCGATTTTATGAATTCAAACAAGGTTGATGATCAGCAAAACATTCCTGTCTCCGGGGAGGATGAAGGCGACGATAGTCGGTGATGGCCTTGGAACTTCTTATTTGTTAGCTGACGCAGAAAGGATACGCGATGGATCGTGATGGATCTTCAGCGGATCTGTTTGGATTTGCTCGGCGTTATATCGGCGGCGAGATTGCGGCAGGGTCTTAAAACTACGGTAGTCCGTATAAGACTAGACTAGTAGACTAGACTACTGGATGACGAGCGATAGCGAGCATCTTCGAAGGTTGATGATGATGGTGCTCCCGTAATATTCAAATCGGGAGCGACGAGCTCCAAAAAAAAAACGTAGCTCGAGCCGACATTTTGATATTTTTTTACTCCATTAGTTAAAAACTGCACTATCCGTACCAGGTAGCTTAGAATAACAGGAACCGATTCGGACGACGAAGAGGCGCGATCGATCCAAGATTCTCCACCGGAACATCAAATCGATCAAATTTTGCGCAGCATGTTGTAGCTTACTGGTCGCATAGTGACAGAGGGGGACTTAAAAAAACAGTACGACGGCAGAAACAGAGAATAGCACGCGCCACTCAACAAATATTGCGAACTAGCTTGACATTATATTGCAGGGTTACCTTAGCTGCACTGCTGGCTCTGAAAATTACCGATCTGTTCAATGATGAATTGGTTATGTAAACAACGAACTTGTTGAGAAGTTTTACCCCTGAAGCATCAAGCCCAATCCAATAATCAAGTAAAAAACTGCGCTCAACAATAGGCTGGATTCGGCCAACTTATTCGCGGCCAACACGCTTAGATAACCTCCAGTGAAAAAGGACAGGGTAAGACCGACGAACACCTGGAGCTTCATTTGGTTGGCCTTGTTGCCACGAACGACTTGACCAAGGAAAGTCCCGATATCGGAACTGCATCCAGAAAAGTGAGCCGTACGGCATAGGTTCGCCGTGTGTACCGATGTGATACTGTTTTGCATACCATTGACAATGGCAGCTAAACAGAATCCGAGCAAAGGCTTGTTGCCCGAGAACATAGACTTGGACGAAAAGAGCAATGCAGCAGCTAGTACGAAGGCTGGTCCGACCGACTTGGAGAGCTGGAACGTTTTGGGAGTTGGGTTCATAAGACTTGCAATGAAGGAGCCACCGATGTAGCTTGCCAATACTTTCATCTGCGTAGCAAACACGTTGTTTCTTCCGGTAGCCAAACCAACTGCAGCTGTTGTGTAGGCTCCAGTGACAGCTGCAACGGCCTGCTTGGTGCCATCGTGGGCCGCAGCGCCCGAAAGACAGCAGCCGTTCAAGAATCCACTATTCAAGGCAAGAATCAAACCAGATTTGACAGCTACAGTCGTGCTGATGGCTCGTTCCTTTTTGGTTTCCTTTTGGACGTACGTGTTCACTGTAAACGTCGGTTTTTTCATCGGCTTTGAGAGAGTCGCTGCGGGGGCAGCCGCACTTTGGGATACTGCCACAAGAACAAGAAAGAAGGAACGGTATATCATTTCGATGGTAGCTAAATTTCGAGACTTATTTTAGACGAACGAGGCAAAAAATTATGAGCTCATCCGAAAGATTTGAAAAGATACCTTTTGGGTGTGATGACGTAAATTCGATGTCAGCTGTCCGTGCGAACGCTATCGTATGAAATTCCTTTGATTAGGCAATGGTTTGGCACGTGCAGTCCGGAGAGACTCAGCAGCAACACGATCGTATGCTCCCATTTCCGATGCCTCCCACTATTTTTTACCGACACTGCCACTGGGCGGGCTTCGCGAAGCTTTGAGCTTCACATTTAAGCACGACCGATACAACAAACCAGGCGCTAATATTTTAGAGAGGTTGTGTTGGTGAATGGCTCTAGAGGAAGTGTTACCTGCTTCGCAGCGATCGCAAGAAAACAGTCTAAAACTAATGATTGTTGGCGTGGACAACGAAGAAAAACCCATTACCAGTGGTAATTTTCAACTGCAACAAAAATGTTGTGATGTTCCTAAGCAATTGCCGTTGCGTTTAAACGGGTAGAGATTTTGCTGTCTCCAATGATTTCTTCATCAGTGGGTGGTGCGACTTCTTTGATATTTCTTCCTCGATTTCTTCGGGAGTTGGAACAAAAAGTGCATCACCTGGTCTTCGCGATGAGCTCTTGACACGTCGATGACGTGGGCGGTTTGTAGGCGCAGGCTCAGAGGCGCAATCGTCGGAGGTTGCCTGATCATCTCTCGTCGACAAAGCTACCGCCGACAGAACACGATTGATATCCGGCATGACATCCAAAGCTGCACCATTGTGATGAATGCTAGATGTCTCGGATGCTGACAGAATTTCACTGACATGCACAGATGCATGGGCCGTTGTTTCCTCTTCCGGTCTTTTCTGCATATCGAGAAGCTGTTTTTCGCGAAGGGCTGCCTCATCCGGTACAATATCATGGTATCGGTCGAGGTCAACCTGAAACATGCGTTCGTCCGTCTTTTTCTGTTGAGCTTGTCCTACCACTGTAAGACACGGCGCCCATTGTGAATATTCGTCCCAAACAACATCTTCGTATCGGTAGTAATGCAGCGATTGAAAAGTTCCGGATTGCAAAGGATCAATTCCTTCCACGACGCAAATGACTTCCGAGACATTATTCCGAAAAAATTGCTTGAGTTCTTTTAAATCTTTCGTGGGCGTCATGCTATCGTGGAACTTTTCAATCTCGTCCAGGTTGAGGGAAAGATGTGTACCTTCCAATGGAAAGTCATCCTTGGCTTCCGCAATTTGTTGATATCGCACATGATTCTTCCATCTTCCCAAATGTCCGTAGGATTCACCGCAAATAGGACAAATGACATCGTCTCGACTCGACGTTTTTCCGTCGACTTGCCGAAGCACCAATCCAGAAGGTGTCACTATACCTACCGGTGGCGCTGTTGGTGGATGTAACAAACTATAAAGATCGATATGATGACTGATGACTGTGGGAAAGCTCAAAAAGAGCATACCACCCAGTTCATCATCGGGTTGCAATAATCGCAGGGGACGCGGTACGGGCCGGTGATTCATGACACAGTACATGCGGACGTGTGCTTCGACGACGGGATGACCGGCATCGGCATCAAAGAGTCGAACTTGGAATCGTACTTGTCCGTTGACGATCGACACCAAAGCCTTGCGTGAATTAATGACCTGGTTGGATCGAGTTTCAGACCGTCCAAAACGAGCATACAAAAAGGCCAACAGAAAGGCATTGAAAACCATACTCCAAGCCATTTGAAGATAGATCAAAAACTGCAAACTACCACATTCAGGTTCAAAGTAGGAGTTAACACCATTGGGTAAACCATATCCTGTAAGTAGAAGAAGGAAGGCAGCAGTGAGTTGAGTGTTTTAAGGATAATCTGCCATTACAGCACAGCAAACAGCAAACCTACCAACTGTGGTACAGGTTTCCAGCGAAAAGGCAAAAGCCGGACCAAAGGAAATTGGCTCATTATCGGGTCCCAAGCCGCAATCGCTTTTGGAATTTACCGAATCTTGCCAGACGTAAAGAGTGGCAAACAGTAGAATCATTCCTGTCCAAGTGCCCATCAAAATGCCCAAACTGCGCGAAGTCGGCCATCGCAGCATGGTATGGAACCAATTGTGCTTGAGCAGAGAATAAATGCGCAGTCCCTGATTGTGTTCAATGTGAACCTTGTTGGCGGATTGACCAAAGGGACGGTTGCGCAAGACCAAGCGGGGCAGATAGGACTCTCTAAGTTCACGAGCCGAATCAGCACCTTCTATTTCGTCCAAAGAATCAGTATTACCCGCCATGTTGTGACGAAAGGAGGAAGGTTCCCCTTCTCGATCGGAAATCGTTTCTCCGTGGTTGTCACTCATATTGCGGCCTCTCGAACCATTGAGCCGATTGTGAACGGCACCAGCACCAACATTGCCGTTGATCTTGTCTGGTTGAATCATAGTTTCGGGTAGACTGTTGTGGTTGTTGTCCATTCTTTGGTGGCGGTCGTCGTTGATGCTGTTGCTGCTGTTGTTGTTGCTGCTGATTGTGAATTGTGATTTAAAAAAAAGAGAGCACACGGAAGTAAACGATGCTGGTTGAGTATGTATTGGTCGGAGGTCGGAGTACAAATAAAAATAAACAGTTCGTACTTTATCTTTCAAGAATGTCGCCGGTGCTGTTTTGCTTCTTTTCGCATGTCTACTAGTCTACTGGTACTACTACCTACTACCAGTCTAAAAGTAATGATAGAATGAACACTTGTTGACGGAAGCTGTTGCCGATGCTCCGGGTTGTCTTGTTAATAATGATCCAACAATCTCTTTGTGACTGCTCGATTTGATGCAACAGTCTACTACTACTACTGAGTACCTGGTAGTAGACTACCCAGAAGGTTAATATTGATAACCAGTACCGGTAATGTATTGCTGCCATTGTAGTATTACCAGGTACTGTACCAGGTACTTAGTACTCCGTACTTATCAACCATAATATTTTTTTTCTTCTTGCGTGACAACTTTTTTAATCACGGACAAGGGAAACAGGAAGAAAATCTCAATAATCCCGTAAAAAGCTAATGTGGAGACTACTTGAATATTAGAGTAATATTATGGATAGACTGGACTACTGGACTAGACTAGTGTGTGGATACAGAGCAAGCATAGGCACACGACCTAATAGAGTATGACCTAACTCCTGAGTCCCACAGTCCACCTGGGCTTAATTTGCTGGGCCCTTGATTTCAGACAGCTACTTCGGGATCTGTGGTCCCAAGAGATAGAGTATCATGTATTATGAATTCTGACACATAATTTAGGACGATACGAAACTTTAATGGAACTAAAAAAAATCTATCAAACACATTATGAATCATGAAGCCAGAACAATATTGAAGACGACTGCTGAGAAAAATAATAATAAGGGAGTTTAAAGAGGACTACTTGTACGACTATTATTATCCCGCCAGCTCTTTGATTCTCGTTCGAGTTTCGAGTCAACCACACGATGACGAAACTGAGTCTGAGATTGCCTTTGTTGTTGCTGATCCTGCTGCTCTCTTTGGCAAAAACTGAAGGTTTCTTTCTCCAGCCTCGATCTGAATTACATTTTGGATCATTGCCTCTCAACACTCTACATCCCTCTCCAACTCCAACATATCTCAGTGTTGTCGGGGAAAAGTCTGCTGCACCTGCCTGTGATAAATCAGAGGATGAGCCAATTTTCTTTATCCGGCATTGCCTGCCAGCAGAAATAGGTGGCGCTGCTGATGTACTGACGGAAGCCTTTTTCAAGGAAAACACAAATTTCTTCACTTACCAATGCGAACGGCTGGCCACCTTTTTATCACTGCAAGGAGGAATTCCAAAGCCAGGAGAGCGAAGCGCTTTGTTTGTAGCGTGTCATGCAAAGGATGGAACGGTTTTAGGATTGGCACACATTGACGACAGGCCCGCTCCAAGGGATCCAAATGCTACTCCCCGTCCCTACATGTTCAATGTGGCCGTGGATTCGAAATGGCAGCGAAAGGGTATCGCAAGTGCCTTGGTCTCATCGTGCGAAGCAGTGGCACGGAAATGGGGCAAAACGCACGTATACTTGAAGGTGCGGGACAACAGTGAAGCTGCTATTGCTTTGTACGAACATTTGGGCTACGAGAAACTAGAATCGAGAGTTGAATTCCTCAACAAGAAATATCAGAGTTTAATCATAATGACCAAGTACGTTTACGTTGACGATGAAGAGAATTATACTGACACGGAAGATGAAAAGCGGATAACAATGTTTTGAAATGTCGTTTTGGATTTTGAAGACTCGTTCATCTTGCGCCCGCTCCTATTGACAATTTGAAACATCTTGTCATGTCGACATGTGGCAGTGGCAGGCTTGGTCTGACTACATGCTCCATTGAGAGCTGGGTTGAAGATTTCAGACAACATTTTCCTCGAGTATCCACCCAAACCCCAAACACTTACAATGACGAATTTCTTTCCAGGTCGTTGTTGCTCAGGTGATTTCAATGGCACTGCTTTCCAACGAATTTGGCTGGTCAAGTTTTAATCATGGTAGCAATACAGCAACGATGATCGATGATCCAACAGTAACCGGCAAAGTCTGCTTCACATACAAGCAACTGCAAACAATAGTATCTCTTTCCCACTGGTATTTGGAGCGCCAAGCATCTACACTGCTTGTTGCCGCGCTCTCAACAACTGTACAACAAGATTCTTCTCTCCTCGAGCGCATTTTAAAATTTCTGCCACCGCGCTCATTTTTGAAAATAGGAATTATATCAGCTACTTGGCCGTAACGGACTGATTTTTAATTACCAGGTACCACACCAGATGCTCTACTAGCTAAGTACAGTAGCTACTGCTGTGAATACTACTACTGGGTAGTGGTAGTAGTTGTAACATCATTGTGAAAAAAGATTCTGTCTCGAAGCCTCCAAAAATGTGAAGATTCCCTGCTGTTGTTGTTGTACTACCTTTTTAGATGCGAGCGGTATTCATAGAATTAATAATTATTCAAAGATGCTAACCCTAAAAACGAAGTCTCTGCAAAAAATCGCCTTCAACATGGCCCGAACTTGTTGTGTCGGCGAAAGCGGTGGCAATGACACCAACAGAAAAGCGCTTTTGAGAATCTATCATCTTTGGTGTCTTTGTCTAAAAAAAGACAACTGTCTTTTTCCTGCTCATCTATTTGAGAAAAAAAAAAGCTGAATGTGAATCTGCAACAGCAGAACTTGGTGCAAATTTTACTCCGAGTAGTCTATTACAGTACTTGTTTCATACTCGAGTATATTTTCAGTTTACTCGGTCCGACATTAGATACTAGAATTAAAGTCATGCTGGTGACAATGAACCTTCTCAAGCAGTGCTCTTCCCTGCCTATGTTCTTGATTATCGTGATGGTTAACTGCTCTGTGGCCTTTCAGTCAAGACTACATGAAGCTACTGCACAGAATCGAGCAGTTGCACCAACGGTTCTCGCTAGAATACCATACTTTCAAAAACAACAGAAACAACAGATACAGGGACACTTGTCCATACACACACACCGACTGAAACGTCTTTTTGTGGTCACGGATAGAGAACCGGATCAAATCGAAATGATGATCGGAGGTGAGAGATTCGAAATGGTTCCCCTGCCTGATCGGATGTGTGACACAACAATCTTTGTAGGGAACATCTGTGAATTCGTGCACGACGAAGATTTGAGCCAGTTATTTCAGGCGGTCAGTGTCTGCCAATCTGTTCCCTCTTGTGTTGTCCGAAAGGCAAACATGCAATCTTTGGGGTACGGATTCGTGAGCTTTCCTACAGTCGAAGAGAAGGAAGTGAGTCTCTTGGATTTATTATTATTATTTGCAAGCCTTTGGTATGTGCACAGTGATAGTATTCATTGGTTATTTTTCTCATTCGAAACATCCTCCTTTTAATGACGGCTTAAATCTACAGGCGGCAATCATACGGTTTCACCATAGCGAGTGGAATGGAAGGACAATTAAAGTAGAGGAGATCCGAGATGATCCAAAGCGTGGACGAGTTCGGGTCCCAGAACGAATGGTCACATATGTCAGTGGCTCACTCAAGAAAACCAGGAAGGGCCAAGTCAACACTATGCGAACTGCCCGTGATGGGGAGAATCAACTAAGGAAGAAGAAGCAGCAGAAGGATAGCCGGCAAACGAAAGTGGCGTCACCCAAAGAAAAACGGAGAGTACATGCCGGTACTACATTATCAAATGCGGATCAGGAAGAGCTTGGTCGGGCCTGTAAAAAAGGTTACCTGACCTTAGATGGGCGGAACGCTGGTCATGGGTCACTAACTAGCTTGTGCAGCAGCAGTTCATTAAAGGGGTCAAAACTTGCTGCCGCCCACAGAAAATGGTGTGACGATGGGAACAAACCGAATATAGTTCTATACAAGGCCAGCGGAAGAAGCCGTGAAGTATTGGATCACATTGTCATCGATCTTTCTACCTTACGAAATCAGCTCTTGGACCTGTGGAGATCGGATATACTCGAAGCAGCTATGGCCTCCGGAATGGTATTGAAAGCGGCTGACGAGTCGGACGAGTGCGAGCTTGAATACGATGCTCGCTATAACGGAGAAGAGCTTAGTCAAAACTACAGCGATTCCATAGGATCCCACCTGCCCATTGCTGAGCTTCCTTTTGTCAGCATGGGGTTATTCGTGGGAGAACGATCCCAAGCAAAGGCCATGGCAAAAAATCTAGCTCATCTTTGGGATATTCCGGAACCAGATGATTTCATAATACTAGATGGGGACGAAGACACTACCCCTCCTGCAAAGAAAAAGAAGTCCCACAAAGGTGGTCGCTACCAAAACAATCATGGCAAAGTCGGCAAAGTTATCAAGGCAAAAGACGTCCGACGAGCCCAACGGAGACAAGCACGAAAAGACGAGAGTGTGTGCAAATTTTATCGCTAGCAGTCCATTGGATGAAGTCCAATTTGTATAAAAGGGTAACGCTGTCTACTATAATAATAAACCGATTCTAATGTTCTGTGCCCCCGACACTTTCGCCAACTATTTCTTCTTCAGAAACCACAAGTCCACTTTGCTCTTCGTTTGCTATACCAACATGTTCATGAGGAAACGATTTGCTGCACATTGGATTGCCACAATCAAAGCGACTTTCGCCTGAGGTTGGTTGTTTCGGTGCAGAATTTTGCAAATAATCCATCAGAGCTTCTTCTTCCGGTCGGATGCGACAAACTGTATCGATTTGTGGCGGCTCTGGCAAAAGGACGCCACTGCGGTCTAGCCACTGATGCACTGCCTCTTTATCTACTTCATCCGTTATTGGATCTGTCGTCAAACCCCTTAATCTAGGGCATGTGTTGACTACAACACCATCTCGTACAGCTACCAAAGCAGGTATGTCGCGGTCTGGTTGCAATTTCGGCAAAACCTTTGCAGCCAAATTGGCATCCATGAGCAAAGTTGAACGGCCACCGCTGCGCATAAATTTGGTGCCGCGGCCGAGATTACGATAACTACTGCTGCTCGAGTTGATTGGTTTTTCCGAACATCCTGCCAATTCCTCCAAGAATAAATCCAAAGAGGCGGAAGCTACAGAATCTGGAGCTACCAAATGCACCACAACAGCTGGTGCAATGCCCAATTCATTTTCCTTTTTCTCGCCTAGTCCTGCAGCTCTCAGTAGTCTGGAAGGATGCATTTGACGGTGAACGCCATACCCGTGCTGCTTCGCTATTTGTTGAGTTAAAAGGGCCATTTCCAGTTCAGCGCGACGTCTTTCCTCGGCTTGCTTTAAAATATAATCGTTTTCACCAATGTTTTCGTCTAAGAGATAATCAAATTCATCTCCCGAATCATCGCTTTCGCTATTCTTGGAGTTATTGGACGACCGTGACTCCATTTTCTTTTCCTCGTCCTCCTCTGATGAGCGATGGTTGCTGCTGTCGTCTTCGCCATTATCCCTCATTTGTTTCGTTCTTTTTTCGCGCAATTCAATAAGGGCTGTGTATTCTCCGCCGTCGCTGTTGGGATCATAGCAGCATCTGCAACCAGTAAAATTGTCGACGGTCGTTACCAAGTGTCGTCGTCTACGTTCCGCCATGGCTACTACATCATGTCGTTGCAAGGTGCGGACTAAAGCATTGCCATAGCGATTGCTTTGCACCTGGATGTAAAACGGAATGGAAAGAAAAGGAAATGGAGAAGTCTATGTTAAGCATTAAATGACGATTGACTTGAAGTTATCTCAGGGGCGCCAGTAACCAAAAGGGAAGCCATACAGAACCCGACCCTTTACCAAAAAATGGCAACAAAACCTACCTCTCGTTGGCAGCAAGAGTCCAAAGTAGGATCAATCCCATCGAAATTGTAATCGTCCATCTTTCCTATGCCTCCGTTAATGAAATCCATAATTAATTTTCCTGTTGATGTATTGAAAAAACACTAGACTTGTAGGTGGGTAATATGAGTACCGCCATAAATATTCAATTAAAACCAATGATAAAAGGGTGAAGGAAAACTAAAAAATAATCAGATGTGAATTCAGTGGTTCTGGGACTGATCTGTTCACGACAGAGAAGTAACAGGAAGCAGGTAGCTTTTCTACGAAGTGATGTACTCTGCGTACCATAGTCTATGAGGGCGCTATCTCTGTGCATAAACTACATTAGAAAAATGAAGGTGTTAATAAAATGCCTTCCTTATTTTAAACAGAAAACCGTAACTAAATGATGGAACCTCAAATATTAGATTTTCAACAAACAAATCAAGCCACCTTAGTTTCCACCACGAAGGCGCAAGACCAAATGAAGAGTAGACTCTTTTTGAATGTTGTAGTCAGACAAGGTGCGACCATCCTCCAACTGCTTTCCAGCAAAAATCAAACGCTGTTGATCAGGGGGGATGCCTTCCTTGTCCTGAATCTTGGTCTTGACATTGTCAATAGTATCAGAGGGCTCAACATCAAGGGTAATGGTCTTTCCAGTCAAGGTCTTGACAAAAATCTGCATACCACCACGGAGACGCAAGACCAAATGGAGGGTAGACTCTTTTTGAATGTTGTAGTCAGACAAGGTGCGACCATCCTCCAACTGCTTTCCAGCAAAAATCAATCGCTGTTGATCAGGGGGGATACCTTCCTTGTCCTGAATCTTGGTCTTGACATTGTCAATGGTGTCAGAGGGTTCAACATCAAGGGTGATGGTCTTGCCTGTAATATCAAAAGAGAGAAACACAAGGGTCAGCAGCATTCCAAACGTGTTACACAACGGACGGAAGGCGTACGAATGGATAGGCACGACCAAATCCGACATGGTCGACAACCTGGGATCATTGAAAACGTTATTGACCCATTCATATAAACTAATGCTTCGCTCCATCCAAAATCTCCTAGACCTGGGAGAGAACTTACCAGTCAAAGTTTTCACGAAAATCTGTGTTGTTGACGTAAAGGACAGTACGAGAAGTTCGTAAGAAATCAAGAAAAACTAATATCGTTGTGCGGAACAGCCATCTGATTCCAAGTGTACACCGGGTATACGTCATTGCACTCGAGAACGATAGTTAAAAGCCATGATGATCGGGAAGGACCCTCCGGGGCAGCGATCGATATGGATTGAAACCGTCAAAAACACGATCCGTCACCGCCGGTTCTCAAAACCAATTAAATTCGAGTCACCGGAACTCTAAGAGCAAACTCTTTTCGGACCAAACTCTTTAACAGCTTCTCATGGTGCCGCGTTAACAAAGTACGTTATGCCAAGCCATTACCTACCTGCATGATTGCTGAATGGGTGTTGTTTTTCAAAGAACGGAAGTAAGTAGAAGTAAAATCCAAAAGAAATTTTTGTGTCGACGATCTGAAGTGTTTTTACTTCGTTGTTTGATGCGCAGCTCTGCCATGTCATAGAAATCGAGCGAGCCGGCTTGGCTTGCTCTGTAGGCGGGATTAACATAGTCTGGTCTTCGTCCGTAAGACCTAGAGTATTCTTATCTGTTCCAGTTGCTACTACCTGGTAATAACTACTCCTCTCTACTACTAATACTATTCTAGTAGTAGTAGTCTACCAGTGCCTACTACTACTAGCTAGCTAGTAGTAGATAGTAGTAGTACTACTGTAGAGCAGCTTCTACTCCTACTGGTGTACTACTCGAGTACTAGCTAGCTAGCTAGTAGCCTAGCTAGTAGTGCTAGTAGTACTAGCTAGTACTAACAATAGCTCGACTACCGTACTAGCTACTGTAGTAGTTGTTGTAGTGGAGACCACAACCAATATAGTAGAGCAGTAAAGTAAGAAAAGCTAGCTAAGGTTGAATCGATTTTATTAGTGTACAGCTACAGGCACTAGCTCAGCAGTTGCGCAGACATGGTATAACAGCGAATGCTCCACGTTTGGAGTCTTCCGCTTGGTCGTTCAGGACAGGATGCAGACGTGACTACCAACTTCAATTTATTCGAGCTCTGCAAGATCTTTTGGTGCAGGGTGCCGAATCATCCACCACCACAGCATAAAAGTAGTGCGAAGAGATTGCATGCAGTGTCGTACCATGTTTCCCAATCCCAATCAAAATCACAGTTGCCGACAATCGCCACCCGGATCTAATTCTCAGCATTTAGTTGTAAACTTACACTCTGCGCTCTGGCAATCTACAGAACTATTCACGCTCCATCCCTTCGGTAGGTATTGCGGTTCCATGGTCTCAAGAAAATGCATTCTCCATCCTTTAACAAAGGATTCAATACCGGCTTCATCTTGGCACATGGCTGCTACAATAACTTCGGATGCAGGAACATAGACAGGATTTGGTTGCGAAGTCTCCAACTCGGCGGCTTTTTTCAGTATGCCTTTGGTCAGCACTTCATGTAAATTTAGTTGAAAGTGGTTGCGGAGCAGATTTTCATAATCATAAATCTTTTCTGCTGGAAGTTTGTGTCTATGCCTCAGCAATGCAGTGGCGCAGCTTTTGACCTTGTGTAGCTGTCGGTCCACAATCGTTGGGATGGCCGTCGCAAGATCCTTTCGGTGTGTTTGCTCTAAGTACTTCATGCGATGTGTGGCCATTCTCTTACAATCCAAATGACAATCTGGACACAGGATAACAACATCATGAGCCATGTGCATTTTGTACTTGGCCGGGAAGAGACTCCTGCAGGTATAGGGGACAACGTAATGTCGCATATGATATTGATCGTGGCCGCATACCACACAAACATTCTCTTTTATAGACTTGTTGAAGAACTCGTCAACGTCTCCTTTCTCCGAATTTTTGCTGTTTTTGTGTCTTTCATTTGATCGATGGCTCGGCTCAAATAATAGCTGAAGTTTGGTTTCTTCCAGGTCCGTCCAAACTCCCAGCTCTTTGTTGACGTACCAGCGAGCTTTCTTTTTACTGATAGTACAAAGAAGCGTGCCCTGGGGATCCACCATCAGAATATTGTCGTACATCGGTTTCTTCATAGCCAACAGGGGAATTTTGGCTTGGCGACGTCTCTCCTTTTCCAATTCCCGTTTTAGGCTTTCCGGGAGTGGGCACTCGCCATCATGATTGTCTGAGTCGCTGTCATCGGCGAGAAATGAAGGACGTTTGCAGATTGGCCTAGTTGCCGTAGACACCCACAGCCATGTTGATAATGAAACAGCCGCAGTGATGGTAGCTCCAATTAGCAACATATTGCTTGAAACGAGCCTCAGGCTCGTCATGGCTGTAGCAGCAAGATTTTGAGCCTCAAGAAGTGGGTGTGCATGTGTACATTGTGATTGTTGTGTGCAGTGTGCAGTGTGCAGGATGTTTTGGGAAAAAAAATGAAATCTACGGTAATAAAACCCGGTCTTCATGACGCCCGAGTAGTAGTCTTCTAGCTAGAGTAGTCTTCTAGCTAGTAGTCGCTCAGCTAGCTACTGCTGCTCTACCTACTGCTATTACCGTACTACTACTACTAGTAGTATTGGTACCGTACTACTACTAGTAGCTACTATTACCGTACTACTACTACTACTACTACTACTACTACTACTACTACTACTACTACTACTACTACTACTACTACTACTACTACTACTACTACTACTACTACTACTACTACTACTACTACTACTACGACTACTACT
>Ga0210036_1000825_pt1 | contig 35980 bp, 25 predicted proteins | sample CryGeymeta201515_FD_185469 | JGI IMG/M metagenome (GOLD analysis project Ga0210036, IMG submission 185469) | Groundwater microbial communities from Crystal Geyser aquifers in Utah, USA - Crystal Geyser metaG 2015-15 (SPAdes) (version 2) | ecosystem: Environmental > Aquatic > Deep subsurface >...
TTCGGCAGCCTGGCGTGTGGATCTTCTTCCCCGAAGTGGGAATAGTCGTATCCGATTTCTCCCGATGTGTTCCTGTTTCTGAGTGGGAGACGGGATGGGGCATTTCGGGTCATTCCGGTGACGTCGGATTCGGGTCTCCTTGTCTCACGTTCCCTTCGGCTGGCTCTGACCAGTAGTCTAGTGTTTGTCGTTTTCATTGGAATTCAAACAAATACAGTAGTAAAATCAGTAATGAGATACTCCAAAATAAAGCATAAAAGCCAACCGCAACTTACGTAAAGCATAAAAGACGGAAATGAAATTGCAGCAGACAATGACTGATAACACCCAAGAAGATCAGCAACGAATGGAAGAGGGACAAGAGCCCAATATCCCAAGCAATGACAACAGTTCTTGTGAAAAGCAAGGCTTTTGTACCAAACCCAAGCTTGCCATAGTGGCTCTCTTGTTGTTGGCTGCTCTTGCCACTGTTCTTGGGGTTACCTTGTCTAACAATAGCAGCAGCAGCAGCAGCAGCAGCAGTTCTAGTGAGAATGCATCTTCGGAAAGTGCCGTGACAATGACAAATCCTCCTGTGGACACTGGTGCCACTGGCACTGATACAACATCTCCTTCCGTTTCTTTGGATGCCGAGACGCAAGCCAAACTCCAGACGTTCCAGGAAAGTCTTCCAGAGGCAACCCAAGTCAGCCTCCGAGATCCCACGTCTCATCAGAGTCGCGCCTTGAGTTGGTTGTCCACGCATCAAAATCTCGCTACCATGGAGGATTGGAGAATGCAACAACTTTTGGCTTTGACCACCTTTTTTTACGCCTTTAATGGTCCCGAGTGGAAACAATTTATCAAACAAAATTGGTTGCTGGATTCTAAATCGGAATGTGACTGGATTGTGGGAGATTACGATTACCTGGCTCTTGGTGGATCTGGCAGTCAGATCAATGAAGCAGAAGTCTTCAATGTCGATGTTGTGGATCCTACCTGTAACGGCGAGGGACGTATTCGTCTGCTGTCCTTGTCGCACTTGGAAATTCACTCCCTCAATGCTACCATGCCTCAAGAAATCTCGCTCTTGACGGATCTGGAAGCCATTGATATTCGCAATGGAAATATTACGGGACGAATGGAAGACTTGATTCCTGTAGAACTCGCCGAACTTCCCAAGTTGACCACCCTCGACTTCTCTTCCAACTTTATCTCGGGTAGCTTACCGGAGTCCACGTTGGGACTCTTAACCAACCTTGAAAAATTACTGCTCAATCAGAATATGATCGGAGGACCTATTCCCAGTACCATTGGACTTTTGTCTACCAATCTTCAAACTCTCAACCTAGAAGACAACAATCTGCGAGGAAATTTGACTACCGCTTTAGCTAACATGGCAGCACTGCAGGAACTGCAGCTCAGTGAAAATCAGTTGACGGGAGAAATCCCTACGCAAGTGGGACAAATGACCAATCTTCGTAAATTAGAAATTTCCAAAAACTTTATCTGGGGCCAATTGAAATCGGAGCTTGGTCAGTTGAAGAATCTTCAGGAGCTAGTTATCAGCGCCATGCCTATTGCCGGAACCATGCCTACAGAAATTGGAGAAATGGCGGCACTTCAAAAGTTGCATCTTGATGGTCATGCATTGACGGGTGCTGTTCCGACCCAACTCGGACTTCTTGAGCAACTGACCAGTCTCAAGTTGAGGGCCAATCAGCTCAGTGGCGGAATTCCAAGTGAGTTGGGTAATCTCGTGCGATTACAATTGATGCATTTTGAACAGAATAAGTTCATGGGTGCTGTTCCTAGTGAAGTTGGTAGATTGCTTGCCTTGGAAGAACTCTTTCTCGGAGACAACCAGTTGACACAGTTGCCAACTGAAATTGGACTCATGACCAAGCTGACGACCTTGTCAGCCATTGACAACTTCTTGACCGGGACTTTTCCCAATGAATTTGCACAGTTGACAAATCTCAAAGAATTGTTGTTGAGCAACAACTTCCTTAGCTCAACATTGCCAACAGAGATCGGTGCATTGTCTAACTTGGTTTGGTTTTACGTCAATCAAAACAGGGTAAGTCACGCTGGGTTCAATTGCAATGCATCCCCATGTCAGTGCAGCAAAAGTCGCCTTCTTCTTGCCCCGTGCTTATTTTGATTATTTGTTTTTCTTGCTTCTGTAGATGACCGGAACGATTCCAACAGAGCTGGCACAGCTCTCGGCTCTTGAATATCTGCTCTTGAGCGAGAACTTGTTCTCCCAAACGATCCCGACAGAATTGGGACGGCTTAGAAATCTTATTTGGTTGTACCTCCATTTAAATTCAGAAATCACTGGAACCATTCCCACAGAGCTGGGTATGTTGACAGCCATGGAACAGCTCTTTTTGCGTCAAAATGCCCTTGGAGGCGCCATCCCTTCCCAATTCGGAAAGCTGACAAGTATGCAGCGACTCAACATGAGAAACAACCAGCTGACGTCCTCAATTCCTGCCGAACTCACCCAGATGGCGAACGTAACTTGGTTGATATTGAGTGGCAACTTGCTGACTGGACATATTCCTGCTGATATTGGAGAACTCTCTGTTTTGGAAGAGCTTTGGCTCCAGGACAATCAGCTTACTGGGGCCTTGCCAGCTAGTTTGTCAGGACTTGGCTCCAATGACACATTAATTGTCTTCAACATCAGCGGAAACCCATTGTTGACCGGGGAGATTCCTGAGGAATTATGTGCTGTCAGCGGTTTGAACTTTGATTGCACCGAATCGATTTGCGGTTGTGACTGTGCCTGCTAGGCAAGTTTTTTGTTAGTATAAGAATAGTGGTCTCAGTTTCGTAGTGAACGTCATCTTTTCACCATGGGCACAGTTCTTGTCCATCGAAAACTACTGAATTTGAATTTGCTACACAATATGTTCCGCAGTGATTTTGTCATCTGTTTTTTGACAAGCTATGATAAAAAATTCTTATTGTCCTTATAAATCTACAGAATTGATTCGGTCAAAGATGATGGCGGCTTGCAAATCTATATAAAACTGTAACTCAAACGAACTACGAAAGCTCGAATCCAGCGCCGCTCTCAATTGCATAGATCAATCTCTCTTTCATAACCTTCTCGCTGCTGTATGTTGGAAGTTTCAAGACGTTGAAACAAGTGGATGCAGTGGGCAATCTCTCGCCGTCGCGAATGACTGCGGGGCAAAAAAAGTATTCGTTATGTGAGTGCTCAATCTACATAACCAGCTCAGAAAAACAACAAAAACAGCATAATAGTTCTACTCACTTCCGACGCGCTGGATCGTAAACGGAGGATTCAGCGAACCAAAGCCCAATGGAGGAGGCCGTTCGCAGGAAGTGACGAATCGTAGCAAATCAGCCTGCTGCTTGGGAGTCAAGGAGGCCACCACACTCCAGAAGCGGCTGATGGTGCGTTCAATGCCGGTGTACCCTCCAACATAGCGACAGTTCGCGCGCATGTCCTCAACGTCGAGGGCACCTCCAGTTGCGCCACTTATCAGGACTTGCAATTCAGGTTCATTGAATAGACGAAGCCACGACTTCTCGATTACGTCCCATAGGCCCCTGGTAAACGCCTCGGACTGTTCCTTCACACGATCGACAACATAGTATTTTGCAACTAATCCTATCGATGGCAGAGAGATCAGAAAACAAGTGAGACCCAACATTACTTTGCAATAACATACACTAAAGGGCTGGTGTCACTTACCAATATACCGCAGCTTGTTAGAGTTCGTTACTTCAACATTCGAGCCATTTGGAATGAGATCGATCTCCCTGTTTCCTCCAAAGTCGTCGTTAGAAATTGAGAATGTAAGACAAAGATCCTCTGCGTCGCCGTCGAAGGTCTTGAGAAACATGAGATTATTGTACAGCTGGGCGTCTACAGAGCTCAAATCGGGCAGCATGTGCAAATAATTGTAATCGCCTCGAAGGAATGACAAGAAGAAGTGCGAAAACTGGGGCGAAATCGTAATTCCCTCGTACATTGCCTTCCCAAGAATACGACCAAGAAATTCGAAGAGGATAATGTGTGTGTCTCTTCCATGAGCTGCGCCGCTGGATGGGTTTGGATACATACAGTTCTGGTCATCGTCGGTGACACGAAACAAAGCATAGTTTGGATTAAAGGCAATCGCACAGAGGTCCGTCCAGAACTCTTTAAACAATCCACCTGCATCAATACCAGACTCTCGAGCACCTGCCTCGTTCAAATATTGAACATTGATCCGATGTCTCAAGTTGGGCCCGAGCTTGTTCAGGGTTGCCAAGCCATCTTCAAGCACACGACCACGCATGATCTGCACAGGTATCCCCGGTTTCAGCGGATTGGAGTGGAAAGGATTGGGACTGTTCTCTCCTTGCTCTTCAATTCTACTGGTGGTCACAATTCTTTCGAAAAGTTTCAGGCGTCGTTTGAAGGCGACCAGAAAGGGGCAGACGCGCAGTACTGGTTTCGACAGCAACGCGACGTAGTCTGCGTGTGTTTTGCAGGCTCCGATCTCTTTGACCATCAAATCTTCCACTAACCACAGCTTTGGAACACAAAGAGGTTTTCTGGACGATCGGTCGTACAAATCACGCATAACTTTGGCCGACGAGGATACCAGGGATAAGCCAAAAGGATTCGTAGTCTTGTCTACCAAGGCGCCCCCGCCCACATTGCAAGCGCGACACAGAAACTTCTTCAGTAATTGAATGCATCGCCTAAGCTGATGGATTGGAAGAGGCTTGTCAAATTCATAAATCTCGGCATCGTCTGTAATGATCAATGTGTGAGAGAGAGTTGCCACAAACATGTACAGGAGCACAGCAGCGTCATTCTCCATCCTGCCATCTTTGTACGTAGTAAAAGATGGCCGAACTGCTAATGACCGAATCGATGATCTACTTCTATCAATCACATTCGCTGAAAGTTCAGAGGCCAGATCTTTGTCGCCTTGGATCAAGCCCCAACTTGTTCGAACTACTTCGGTCGAAAAACAAAGCACATTCAATAGTGCTAGGGCGCGTGGATCCGGCCTACTGGTCGCGATATCATTTTTGCGACTTTCCGAGCGGGATACAATGTCATCTTTGCCACCCCCTCCCCATCGCGCAAGTACAGTGGTATACGCGCGAGTAAGGGCAAATAATAGGACGGGACTGTAAGGGGCGCCAGCCTTGGCTGAATTTTCCCTGCAAGGAGATTCTGTGCTGGCCTGCTTGACAACCGTCGCTCCACTCGCAAGTTGCTTTGACATACTTGACGTTTCAATCAGCATACCATTGCCGACTTCTCCATAGTTAGTTTTTTCCCTCGGATCTGCCTTCGATGACGTCAATATTTCAGTCATTCCCTTTTTGAGCTTGCCAGCCCATTTCGATGTAAGCCATCGTTTCCTTTCAACCCGAGCCTCTTGAGCTGCCATACTGGCCGCAGTGGCCCCTGCTGTTTCTCTCAAATCTGCTTCATGCTTCTTATCTTTTTCATTTTTACTTGCAAGAATGCTTTCAGTTTTCAGAAGACCACTATCAATGGCACACCCAAACAAATTCCGGACAAAGGACTCTACTAATAACACTTTGCATTGATCCAGAATTACGGGCGACAAGACAACGGCTGTATGGTGTCCCTTTCCATCTGTTACCCACTCTACTGCGGAATCGCGCGAGAGATAGGTTCCCAGAGGCACAACATCCAATAACGTGGCCAAGAATTGATAAAAGGTAGCGGCAGAAAGGAAATCAACTTTGGAGCGATCAGATCCATTAAGTGCTGGGCACACTCGCCCCAGGGCCACCAAGTTTGCCAGAAGTACTTGTGTATTGGTGGCAGGACATTGCGTCATTGGCAGATCCACGACAGGCAGAAGCAACCCAATGTCAACCTCGGACAAGGATTGTTTGTTCAGCTCGATAAACGATGCCACCATGGACACAAGAAGAATGATCTGTCCGCTGCTCGATCTTGCCAGCGTTGAATGTCCCGGAAGTATTGTTGTTGATAGCAATTTTGCAATAGATTGAGACGACAGCTTCCACGTCAAAAGGGGAACGGACAAGATTTCGGCAACGAATCTCGCCTCCAATTGTCGCCGCTGGTCAGTATGAACGTTGGTTTGGGTGACACACTGGACAACAAGTTGAAAGAAAACATCTGCATGAGCTCTTTCGTTTGCGGATATGCACCGTTCACGAAGGGTAATCGATGTAGGAGGAATGGGTTGAGCGCCTCCAATCGTAAACAACAAGAGGTGGCGGAGTGTCTGGAACAGATCCATCGTCGTCTCTTCCGACGTTTGTTTGTCGATATCGGTCGGAGTAAGTTTGCTCGCATCCACAAGCAACCAAGATTGACAACGAGGGACAATAATACTTTTAGCTGTGGAAGTCAAAGGATGTTGCTGATTCAAATTCAACGTGAGGGACAGAAATTGTCCGACCGCCGAAACACAGGATACGACCGCATTTGGAGTCGTGGCTACCTTGAGACAAATTCTCATGAAGCGCTTTAATCGGTAGGTGCCTTGAGTGGACTCCTCTAGCCACGGTAACAGAGGGTTCATATTGTCGTCCTGGCTCTGAAGTCCCGGAATTACACACAATTCCAATATTTGTTGCACATTGGAATACAGCCCGCGATGGTTTCTCAACTGAATATCATCACTTTTGGTGTTGTTGCACGCAACAGCAGCAGCAGCAGCAGTAGTAGTAGTAATCTTTCGATGATAGGGAATGCGGTGAGTGAGAAAGAAGAGTTGTCGGACCAAAGCTGTCGTCGTGGCGGGAGGAGGAACAAAGGGACTGTCGGGATTTTTCTTATTCAAGAGGCTTTTCAGTTTTCCCAAATCTTGGCATGTCTTGGTCAAAAGACGCGAGTAATGATTTAGCAAATCTCGGTTCGATCGATATGCACGATAGAAGGACTGGATTTTCTGGGACGATTTGGTTTGAAGCTGATTGGTTTGTCGCAGCTGGCGTTGCCTGGCGGCGTTTGCCACGGCGGCAGATTTACCACTAAATTCGGTTGTCGGTGGAGAATTATCCAACAAAGGCGAAGATAAAGTCACATCGACCGTAGCACCAGAAATGACAGTGGCAGCCGTTGTCGTTGCAGCCGCTGTAGAAACTGAGGCTGTACTGGCTGCTACATCATCGGTAGCATTCTTGGCAGCGGCTTCCTTCTTCTGCTTCTCTTTCAATAATTGCCTTCTGCGTGCTCGCGCCTCATCCTGTCGCTTGCGAGTAGCGCTGCCCGTGAGCTCTTCTGCAAACATTACGTTATTAGGTAAGTAGACGCGCTTCAATCAAGTTCAGTTTTATATCCTGTTTAGCCACTGTAGCTTAAAAGAACTTATTGTGCAATCACACCAGCGCCGCAGTCAAAAAGTTGTGTGTTCGTTATCGGGTTATCTTCGGATGCTTCTTTTCAACACAATTACAACTAACCCTAATAAAAATGTGAGACCTACAGTCACATTCCACATACACCATCATCATAAACACTCCCATTACCTAGCTAGACTAGTAGTCCAGTCTACTCGGCGAGTAGCGAAGCAGTACACTGGTACCAGTACTAAAGTAGTAGTCTAGCTAGCAGCTCGTGCCGAGTACTAAAAGCAAGGCTGCGCGCCAGATAAAAATAGAATTCGTTATCAGGAGTATTATTTGAGGACAATTGTTCCACCACCCTCTAGTAGCAGCTACTGCTACACTAGCAATACAAAACTGATGTTCTTTTCGTATCATGGACAAGCAACGAAGCTTGTAAACACTTTCAAAGCAATTCTTTTGCACTGAAAGTCCTCCAAAAAGCCCACAGCCCCCCGCTGGTAAAATATAGTAATAATAATATGGTTTTGCGTTTTTCTTGTGTGAAAAGATTCAAATTTTGGAAGAGGTTCTTTCCCCTTTATTGCCAAACCAAACAATCAATGTGAAATCTGCCGCACCCTCGCTTTTGAGCAGTCTCAACATACATGGAAAGATAAAGCGTGTTGGGGCTTGTTGTTTGGTCATGTGTATGGATACTCTTGGATTAAGTGACTACTAGACCCTAGCTAGCTAGTACATACTACTAGCTAGAGTAGTACCTGGTAGCAACAAAACCTTCGGGCATCCAGTACAGCCAGCAACCGATTGGTACTTTTGCTTTTAGTAGATTCAGTACTACCAGCCATACTAGGCGAGGAGGGGCCGAGTACGGTATTGATGAATGTAGTCTACTTGCCTGAGTCATGGTGCATGTGCATGTTGATATTGACATTGAAACGTGCCAGTTCACCTATAGTTTGCTTTAGAAATTAATATCCTCAACGCCGAACATCTGGCTATCTACTCCTACTACTAGCTAGCTTTTAATAGTCAATTACTCGGAGTAATTATTAATTGTATTCTTACATGCTCGCATGCATGTGCATGACACATGCTGTTCGTAGCCAAGGGAAGTCTTCCGAAGTATACCTTCTTCTTGAGAGTTATTTATTGGCTTACGACAACCCAGATAAAAAGTATTACTGTAGGCGACAAGGCGAGGTCGAACAGTGGGCGACAAGCGACACAGCCGATTAAAGAAGCGGCAACAGTTGAGAGATTAATACAAAGTTAAAGTATAAAATAGATAATGACTCGTATATTTTTGTCGAAAGCAACATCTTGGCGAAGACATAACTGGCGTCATGTACTCTGCCTACTTATTTTTGGGACAATGATAGCACGAATACGCCACATATACGATATGGCGGACCTGGGGTTCTTGGAAGATTCCCAACAGTCCGACCAAGCAACGGGTGAATTCACTTTGAGAGCCAACGAAGTCTACATTAAAGGACTGAATGGACGCTTGGTCAAGCAACAACTCACGTTTAAAGAGGAATCCAAACGCGAAGAAGCCAAAACAGAACGATCATCGAGGAAAACGAAAACAAAACCGAAAACTTTCGATTGGGATTGGATAGAACCATCCGTACTGGGAACGTGTGGCTTCAGCAAATGTTTTTTTCGATCCAAGCCAGTCAATCTTAGCATTGCAACCGGGACGAACGTTAAGAAAGGGAAACACGTCAGTAGCAATGCGGAGGAAACATACGGATATGGCTATTTGGTTGCATTTGACGAGAATGCCAACTTAACAATGGGGTGGGAGTTAGCAAAATACTTGAAGACCAAGCACGGTCTCCATCACTTGTATGATTCTAAACCAGAGAGGATACCAGTATCCCGGCGACTCGTCAATTACACACAAAAGGCAATCTTGTCGAAAGTAGAAAAAAAGTCTTACCATAAGGTTTCGATTGAAGAGTTTAAAAAAAGACTGGAAAAGGTCAAGCTGATTACTTCCAAAAGAAAATTAAAGTCGCTCCCTACCTTTCAAATACAGCGTGTCAAAATATTACCAAGCAAAACGCTTGAATGGGGCTTTACTTCTCGGCGAAATAAAAGATGCCGGCGAAAATTCCCAGACTTTGCGGCTGCCATTCCTGACAAGTTTGCATTTTTTCACAATCTGCAAAAGGAAGCTGAGATTCTGAAAAAGGTTCTAAGGCAAGAAGAATGGATAGCATATGACTTTCAACTGATCATCGACCGTGAGGGAAGAACATACCACATCGATCTTGATCGAAAGCCGAGGGAGAATTCCTCCAGACTCAGGGGATTATCAAATCGAGCAAGTCATGCCTACAAAGCTCTCAAGGCAATTTCTTGGAAAGTCCTTTCCACGATTAAAGACGTCAAAATTGACGACACCAAGGAGTTTGGAAAGGGCTTGAAGAATGGCAGGGATGTTACTGAGTTGCTATTGTCGGAGCAATTGTTGGTCCAAGCACGTAATATATCAAGCACGGTCCTTGACAAGATATGTTGATATCACTATAAAAAGAAGAAAAAACACGACGGTTCACAGTCATGGAGACTGTTGACTACCAGTAAAAACATTCTGTAGTTTAGAAGAAGTTGTGATTAGTCAATTATACTTGCGTTCGCGGACGTTTCTATTGTGCGCTATTGCATGAGCCCTCATTCGGATGAAAAAGTTAGTCACTGCCACTGGATATTTCCATGGCAGCCAGAAATTGCAGACTGAGAGCTCTCCATCTTTTGTGAGCAAATCTTGATCATCGACGGCTGTACAGTATATGCACATCTGGGAGGAGCATCATATCTCTGTTTGAAGTTTGAAGGGATCGTGTAGTGTCAGGAAAGGACATGGGCGTTGACCCTCCACTGATGTCAATGCAAAAGACGATAGATACGTTCTTGGAGTGACGGAGCCCAACTTTTTTTATCGGCTTTTGCAAACAAAATCAGTCGATGATCCCATAGAAAGTTTTGCCTTCCAGAGATAAGAGAGCATATGTCGATCATAAAGTGCTACCTGCACCATCAAATGCGCTGTGCGAAGTGTTTCCCGTCATTTCGATTCATGGAATATCGCATTCCTCAGCTTTTTGTGTGTCCAAGAGTATTACTTTTGTTCTTTGCCTTCCAGACACTGTCATCTGCATTTAGGCATTATTTCATCGGCATAATCACTTTGGTATCAAACTAGAACAAAAATACTAAGCTTGATGTTCTGTTTGAAATACCACCACCTTGAAGACAACCAAAGATCCATTCGATCTGTCATTATTCAATCTATATTGTTTGTTGTTTGTTCAATCAATCAATTGTCAAAAACTTCGTTTTTGCAAATTAAATATAAAATCAATATAGTCAGGAGAGTGAGTGTAGCAAGAGCCGGTCTCATACCGACCGGCAAATCATCTTGATGCGTATAAGAGAAGGGTACGTTGGCATCATCGTGCAGAGGCCGGGTCCTGTCATGGAAATTTTCGCAGGCTTGTGCCTCCATTTTTTCGCTTTCTTGGGTTTAATGGCCGTTGTGAGAGGTCAGAGGATCTAACGGGTCGAGTAGAGAAGTGGAAAAAATAATAATAATAGCGACGGTGGATGATTATCCAATGATCCGATGAGCAAGACAAAAAAGAACAAAAAATAATCATGTTGTATCCATCGCTGAAAAAAAAAAAGCCGGTCGAACCTGCTTACAGTACGACGCGACCAGGTGTCTTTGTACAGTCTGGGGTCTGTGGATAGTATCAATCACGAATACTCATGATTAAAAAGCTTCTCCACAACCAACAAAAGTTTTCTCACACCAACAAAATCAAAATAATTCACATTAAATTTTCATGTTTCGAGCTCATCACTTTCTTTTTTGAAACTATAATTCAAGCTAGTAGCAGAGTAGCTAGTTCAATAGCTCACAGGAGTATATTACAAACGAAACTAAAGAAGAATGGTGGTAGCAAAAGCTAAATCGGCGCGTAGCAAGAGCCCCAGTAAGGAGAAGAAAGACTTGAAGCCAAAAGAAGCGAAACGCCACAAGCCAGAATCCCGCGTCGATCGCGGCCTCATCACCAAAGCTGTGGCTGCCTTGATCAAGCACAACAATGACCAGTCATCGAAAAAGGAACAAGATGGTTCTAAATTATCCCTTTTGGGAAATGATCGTCCCATCCAAGTCCAATTTGGATTGGAAATTCCTCCCCAGAATGCTTCACTGAAGCCCATTCGTATCCTCATTCCCAACCCCATCGTACAAGTCCACCACGAAGAGGACAAAGCAGGTGACGACGAGGGCCTCGAAGAACCCAGCGTCTGTCTGATTGTCAAAGATTCTGCCAAGGCGTCCGTTAAGGAATTCATTGAAAAGTTTTCGGAACACATGGGATGCGTCAAGAAAGTTTTGACACTGGATTCCCTCCGGAAGAAGCATTCTCGCTTTCAACAACGTCGGGAACTCTTGCAAAAGTACGATATATTTATGGCCGATGATCGCATTCTGCCCATGCTCACGGCGGCCCTGGGAAAAGATTTTGTCAAGGCCAAAAAATTGCCATTGCCCATTTGCATCACACGGAAGGAAGCCTTGCCCTTTGCCATTCAAAAGAATTTGTCGGCAACGTACATGACCGTTTCGCGAGGGACGTCTATTACGGTCAAGTGAGTATTCAAATGCTGATGTTGATTTGAAACAAGTTGTGTTCATCTCGTAGTACATGGACTTGTAAAAACTGACCTTTTTTGTGTGAATTCACCACTGATTAATTATGGCATTATCATTCCGACGACCATCAGAGCTGGAAACACTGGCATGCCGGAAGATAAATTAGTGGAAAACATTCTGGCCATTGCCGAGCATGCCGTCGATAAGATTCCTCGTAAATGGGCTAATATTCGCAACATTGCTGTAAAGACACCCGAGAGTACGTCGCTACCTTTTTATAACAAGTTGCCGGAAGAGTTGTTGGAGATTGCCAAGTCGGCGGGTCTGGCTCCAACCTTTAAGGACACAAAGAAAGAAGATGATACCGGAGAAAAGAACGACAATGATGACAGCAAGAAGGATGAATCTAAAAAGAAACGAGAATTGGTCGGGAAGAGTCCTCTCATTCGTGCTCTCAAAAAACAAAAGAAAGAATCATCGGAAAAGATTGAAGCGACAACTGAAAAGTCAAAGTCTGACAAAAAGAAGACAAAGACGGAGATATCAGTTCAAGAAAACAAAAAGGCAGCAACAAAGGATGCCGTTGTGGAAGAATCGATACTAAAAAATCAAAAGACCGAGGAAAAGAAGCGCCGCAAGGAAAAGGCAGAAGAACCCCCCACCAAGAAGGAAGCCAAGAAGAAAATTGAAAAAGAAAATCCAGAGTATGTAGCGTCGAAAAAGTTCAAGGGTAGTAAGACAGGATATGTTTTCCGAGCTGGGAAACAGGGTGTTGGATATTACAAGGATGTCAAGCCTGTTGTAGACAAGATGGTGTTGTCGGCGTTGATCCGTGCCGGAAGTCAGGGCAACGGCGGAAGAGGACGAAGCAAGTCTGCTGGAAAGCGAAAGGGTCGGAGATAGGCAGGTTTTGTATTTCTTTGACACAAGGATTACGTTTTCAGCCTTGATGCGTCGCTTATATAATTAGCGTGGATTCATATTATTATTAGGATGTACTATCGTCTTGCACGTACTCTAGCTAGCTAGCACAGGTGCAACCGCTCACCTCTCAGCGCTTCATCGGATATTAACCTTATCCTTATTTAAACGTATCCGCGATACTAATAATAATATTATTGTACTTTCACACAAAATCTCTCTTAATCCGAATCTAAGGAAGAAGGACATAATAATATTATGATTTAGTAGTAGAGAGAACGTAGGTGATGATATTGAGAATGACAACATAATCGTATCGGTTTATCATTATCTAATACAGTAGTACCACATAGCTTTAAGTCGAAGATGGTCAGGCTGTTGATAAACTTTAGAATCCTAGCAGTCATGCTATTACTTTTCCTTTGGGGCACACTAGTGAAGATGGAAGATGCTACCAGCTCGACACAAGATGGAACTTGCAGCAGCAATGAAAGTGCGAAGAATGCTAGTATCTGTCATGACAACCACCCAGCCGAAAATGAATGCCAATTCTGGGCCAGGAATGGCGAGTGCGAGAAGAATCCCAATTTCATGACCAAGGAATGCAAGAAATCTTGTGGCATCTGCTCGGATAATGATGGGGTGCACCAGGGACGAGAAAACAACAAGGCCAACAATAATTGCAGTGATAACAAACCTGGTCTTAACGAGTGCCCTTATTGGGCCAAGAATGGCGAGTGCGAAAACAATCCCAATTTCATGACTGTGGAGTGCCGAAAGTCGTGTGGTATATGTTTGGATACTGGAGTTGACCAGACGCTTGAAAGTGATGTTTATCAAGTCACAGCGGCACAGACCAACCGACGATTAAAGGAAGCAACTGCCTACGTTGAAACGATCAAGCCAGAGCTCAATGAAATATGCAAGAATGAACATGAGCTGTGCACAGTCTGGGCAGTGATAGGTGAATGCGAGAAGAATGAAAAGTGTAAGTACTTTTGACTTAAATTGATCGCAGGTGGTATATAAATTTGCTTTGTTTCTTTGTTCTCAACTTATTGTTCTAATCATGCCGTACAACCAAAGTCATGAAAAGGAAATGCCCCATCTCCTGCCATTCTTGTGACTATTTGACTATTGAGGGGCGATGTCCGATTGATCCTAATGCGCCTGCCGCTTGGGCTCCTGGTGATTTGAATAAAATGTTTGAGCGGCTGACTCAGGAACCCTTTCTATCCTTGTATTCCGTCCAAATACTATCTAATGACCCTTGGGTGATCACCATGGAAGATGTCGTGATGCCAGAGGAAGCGGAGCGCTTGATTGAGTTGGGCGCGATAGAAGGATACCAACGCAGCCATGAAGTAGGAAAACTCAAGCCGGATGGTACTTATGAGAAAGAAAGAAATCAACGCCGAACATCGACCAATGCCTGGTGTCAGCATGAATGCTACAACGATACCTTGGCGCAGAGAGTTGTCCATCGGTTGTCCACTCTTACGGGAATAGAGGAGGCGAATTCCGAACATCTTCAGTTGCTGCGATATTCTGAGGGTCAAGCCTATGATGTGTAAGTTGTAGATTGATGGGTCTGCTTAACACGTTTGATTATGTATGCTATCGCTAACGAATACGCTACCATTCTTTCAATTACTAATAGGCACCATGATTATATCGTGCACCACAGAGACAGGTACTATATAGTATTGCAAGTTGTTATTGTGCGTTGGTTTTCAATCTTGCCTGGCGTCACTAATTTGACATTATCATTTTTTGCAGACAACAAGGGGTTCGAATATTGACCGTGTATCTTTACTTAAATGACGTAGAAGCGGGTGGCGGGACGCACTTTGATAAACTGAACATAACTGTCATGCCCAAGCGAGGAAGAGCATTGCTATGGCCCTCTGTCTTGAATGACGATCCGAATGCAAAGGATGGCCGAACCACCCATCAGGCACTAGCCACCGAAAAGGGTCTCAAGTATGGAGCCAATGCTTGGTTTCACATGTATGGTATGTTGATTGTAAGCTGGCACTGTCTGTTTATGTTCGTCCATGTTTGGTCACACTAACGCTTCAACTTGATCTTCTTGGCGTAGACTTCAAGACGCCAAACCGCAACGGATGTTCTACCTAAAAGGAGAATCTTGTCCGCCGCGGCCTCTTCAATTCCTCGCGCCAACGATACCAGATGAGGCGAAAACAGAGCACGAGAAAGAAATTGGAGCCAGCCGCAAATGTACTTTGGCCTTCTCTCGCGACTCCAATCCTCAAAATCAAAAATATCAGTAGCATAGCCAGCCTGCTAATTGAGTCGATTCGAGCGTGTTTTCTCGCGGTATCCACTTGATAACTGATCAGCAGCAACTCTAGTTTGATCTGAGAGAGCGACACGATAAGCAGATTGATTTAGTTTAGTATGAAAGAAGAGAAAATCATTTTTTAGCAGTACTTCTTAATCCAAGAATTGTCTGTGCAGCCCATAGTCCCATGGCACCAGCACAGTGAGTCCCTACTCTCGAAAATGCTAATCTTGTGCCACAAAAATGGGTCTCCAGCCTTGAGTGCTATAGATCAGGCTTCATCGTTGGCTTGCATGATTCGTCGACCCAGTCCGAAAGAGCGCCACTTCATCTTCTTTTTGGCAGGTCAGATATGGTGGAATAGAAAGCTTTGGAGTTCTCTGTGACTTTCATCGGCGACAGGCCGGTAGCGGTCGACAACATGGGGCGGGAACAACCCAAACAGCAGCAAATCCAAAAATAATACGGCATTTCGAGGATCCAAGTTGAGAAATTAATAGACGCCCACAATAATAGTATGGAAATCGGCAGGCTGAACATCATTACTCTAAAATGGCTTACTTTTGCTGTTTCGTTGGGCTAAAAGAAACACCAGCAACGCAGCATCCATGAGAGCACAACAAATAGCTACATGCCAGAAGTTTCCGTCAGGACTTGTGGCCAGCAACATGGTTCCGATGGATGGTCCTGCGATTCGAGCTAGGCTGAACAATGAATGTTCCAGCCCAAGCAAAGCTCCCTGCTCCTCTTTCTTCACTATTCCTGTGGTCTGTGTTGTCAAGCCTGTTGCCAAGGAATGTGCCGACAAAGCATGAAGCACCGACGCCGTCGCAACCTGCACAACAACACTACGCTCGTTGCCAGTGGCCACAGAAACAATTGCTGCCATTGCAGGTGCCATCAAAGCTCTTCCCGCCAGGCCCAATTTTGCCATTCCATCAGGACCAATGAGTTTGGTAATAGGCGACATAAATACCGCAGCAAAGATTGCGACCGAAAACATAGAGGCAGACATGCTAGCGCCCAGCTGAGATGCTTCGAAATCAACTTTCTGTGTCAAAATCAAGGGAAGTGCAGTGCTGTGCATTGAAGCTACGACTCCTCCTAGTAGTTTCACTAGCAAAAGAGGCCACACGGAAGATCTCAGTCCTATAGTCAGCGAATGACGAAGCGACTCAGAATATGAGAGAACTGTTTTTTCCTTCTCGGTGTCTTGCGTAGCAGTGCTATGTGCGTCGGGAAGATACATCAAGGAGAGAACAACAGATACAAGACTTCCTGCAACTGCAATCTTGGCACTAAAGTACAAATCACCGCGATCTGCCAGCCATCCTCCCAACGCTGGTCCTATTGTTGCGCCTATCGTATACATGGTCGTCATTCTACCTAGTGCCCTAGCTCGAGCTGCTGCGTCGCCTCCTGTAGCCGTTGAAGCAGTAGCTTGGGCGACCAAAAAAGCTGCCTGCAGCACTGTAGGCACTTTGGAAAGAAAAAGTAGGTTCATGTCCGTTGCATATGCTAAAATAAAATAGGACAAGGCCGTGGCAGCAAAAACAACGGCGGAGGCATATCGGATGCCAATACGATCTAGCAGAATTCCAACAAGTGGAGATCCTACCGTTTGAACTGCATTGAAAAAGGACTGCAGGTTGCCATAGGTTCTGCTTATCTCTACAGGGTCAGCCGCCTGCGACGAAAGCGACTTCACCAAGAATGGCTCAACAGGCCGCTGGAGCTGGTAGCAAAGGGCATAGAGGACGATGTTCAAATACGTCACAATTAGAGCGATGCGATCTTTCCTACTCTCGACAGTCCCTGGTGGGCTGTTGATGGCAGGTGACATCCCAGCTTTGGCAGTCATTTCTGTAATTTCTAGTAATGGTGTAGATTGTACAGCCGAAACCTAGCTCCTATTAGTGTAGATATATATTCCATTGATAATGTGTTGTGTACTGTGTACTGGTAGTAAAAAAATTGAAGGAAGATAGGCAGGAGGGGGAGAAACATACTCGTAGCTATTGTGGACAAAGGAGCCAAGAACAATTAAGGTTAGAAATAGTTAGTCAGAGCCAAGTTACTCAAACTGATCCATCACTTTTATTTTTTGTCTTGCGCGAATTTTGTTACTCCCCGTTGTTCGCAGAGTATCTGCTACTAGTGCCGGCAGCTGCAGCTGCGCAGAACGTTTCAGCTTAAAAAGTCACTGCCAATGTATTCCTTTGTATTTTGTGGTCGTTTTGATTGCCTGGAGAATACTCCAAGTTTGATTCATATTCATCAGCTGGAAGTCCGAAGTCATGATTATTTACAACAATTTTCAATCTTTTTTTCAATTTACTTTATTCAACCATTCTGCGACTTAAATTCGAATATTGGGAATGTCACAAGTTGGCTTTGTCTTGGTACGCTTGTCGGGTTAACCGGAGCAGCAAAAATACCACCCACCTGTATAACACAGATTTGCCAGGGGTACAAGGTACAAGTACAAAAGCTGTCTCCAGGCGTAGGAATGTCATGAATCGGCTCATTCTACCGGCATTCTCTGGGATCACTGGAGCAACAAAAAGACAATCCACTGGAACAGCAAGATGTGTCAGGGGTATTGATACAATTGCTAGTGTCAAATTATTCATTGGCGCACTTCTCCTTTGATCCCTGTTCCAGACTGCCCCCATAAAATGCCGACGCCAGAGCCGAGTCCTCGCTCGTCCTCCATTTTCACCCAGAAAGCCAAAGCCAAACCAATCTTCCAACAGCTCTCAAGAGCAGTAGAGTATTCAACTGGACAATTCCGCGCCTTGAAAGCAAAAGACTTCGTCTCGAAAATTCGGGCTGCTGTATTTAACTTGCCGCCCAGCAACCGAGACCTACAAACGCTGCAGCCCAAAGACCGAGCTCACACAAAAACAGGTTGTGCATTAACTCATCACGGTCTCCAAAGTACTCAGAGATACTGCGAAATTTATCGTTCGAAGTGATAGTCCACATGGAATTGCTGGACCCATCGTGCATTTGCTGTTGTTGAGCATTCAGCCACGTCGGAAGGTAAACTTGAGACCCACTCTTGGCAGTTTGCGAATGGTCCCCACTACTGAGTTGGTCGGTGTCGTTATTGTCGTCAATAACATCCAATCTCTCTGCTTCGTAAGGATTTGTGCTGCAATGTAATCGGGCATAAGCAACATCGTCCTCCGTCATTTGAATTGTCTTCCATTCCAAAAACAAGATGCCCCAGAAGCATCGACGAACAAGCTCGGTTACGGGTAATAGAACCCCAACATAGCTATTCACATCCGACGAAAAGGTTGTCACCTTTTCCTCTCCCGATGAAGACAATCGGTAGGCCGGAATGAAACATAGCACCCAAGTGAATCTCATAATGGCGTTGAAGGCTATGATTCTCCAGTAAAAGATTTCACTCTTGTATAGTCGTCGGCTGCGCAATTTGATGTACTGCAAACTGTAAATGCGGGCGCTCGTTCGTCGCAATCCTTCGGCAAGGGGCGACAGCACGTATACTTGCAGTAACATTAAGATTTTTGAGTCGGGCGCCCGTGAATAAAAGTTGGTCATCCAATTTTCTGGGCTTAAGGAATCCAGGGTCGTTGTAAAGCTCTGAGGTGGGATTTCCAATAGTCCCCAGTCCATGATAACATCCCACCAAATTTGATACGCGACACAAACCAAAAATGCCACAATCCACCAAGGCGATCGTCTATTCTCGGGATGCGTCATGCCGTACAAAATTACCAGAGTAGCTGTCAGGTATTTGAAGGCGTTTCCCAAATGAGGCCACCGCTTTTCTTCGTCATAGGCTTGCCGCAGTGTTTGCAAAAATTTCCACCACAGTGGGAGCAAAGCGCACGATGGCAAAACGACATTGTGCAAAATCCAACTTCCTTCCAAAATTTGTCCACTTTCGGACAGTCCGTAGTGGCCTGTGATGGTTCCCCAAATGACAGTGAGATAATACGACAGTGCGAACAGGAGATCTTGGCCTGGTCGCACCATGCTCGTTATTACATCCCCAATGAAAGCATCTCGAAATACTACACAATGGAATGGTGACATGACGGTAAATTTCACGGTCGACCAGAAGCGTCCACGTCGACCGGGTGGTACCATCGATCGCACAATGAGGACCGACAAGAAAATAATGGGCAGAATTTTGGCGGGTGTTTCGCTTTGGGCATCTTTGGGCCGAATGTGATTGTACGCTTCAATGTAGAGATGAAAATTGAAGAGCACCGGCATGCTCAAATCCAGGGCAGCTCCCAGAACGGCAGGACCCGACGGTGCGTAGGCAGCATTGTCCGTCGACGTTGAATTGGACCGAAAAAAGAAAAACGATCCAAATCGCGTTATTCTGGGATGGTTTTCTCGAAAGTGCTGTATATTGTCGGCAAATCCGTGCTGGTTGTCTGGGTTGTTGTTTGAGTGTGAGGGTGGATGGTTAGCACTGTGATTGTTGGTCCGACATAGCACATTTCTGGGTCCCGAAAGAAATCCTCGTCGTTCCTCATTATTGTTATTTTCCGACTGGGAAGAGTTTCCCATCACATCACGAATACTACTATTATTATGCTCATTGCTGGTATTGTTGTTGGGGGCATCATCTTGCGAGGGTAACAAATCGGATTCTTCCTCCTTCCCATTGTCTTCCTCTGAATCCCATCCCAAACTAGAATCGCACGAGTCTGTTCGAAGGACACGCGTTTGAATATTGCTGTTGCTGCTTATAATGGCTGCTACCATTTCCACGTCACCAAGTGTGTTTTGTTGCTGCTGCTGCTGTTGTTGCTGTTGCTGTTGTCGCAATTTTGCTTCAATAATATTGGAAGAAGACGGTGAAATTGCAGACTCCTCTATTTCTTCCACAGATCGCGTCCTTCTTCGTATTACATCGGGAGGTCCTCCAGCCGCAATATCTCCTTCCAAATGGCCGTGTAGTACCGGTGTGGAAGGATGAGATGCCACTACGGCTACTGGTGGTTCGTTGGACGAAGACAATGTTGCCGGAGCACTAGAAGCATTGTTGTTGTTGTTGTTGTTGTTTGCAATGATATTGCTGGGATGTTGAGTGCTATCCGTGAGGATTCCGTGACGTATACCGTGATCTGTATCGGGTAAAAATAATAGTTCATCACAGGCAACTCCGTTTCGTCTCCACGATCGTAAGGAATATGCCGCCATCATCAAAGTGAATGCCACCATGGCCGGTCCTGTTTTTTTTTTCGTTGGTTGAAACAATACACCCCGTGCCGTGAGTAGTGCGTATGTACAGGTGTGCAATAGTAGACAGCAAAAGGGTTTTTGTTAGTATGAACGTATGAACATCCTCTAATTTATAAATTCAAAAATCCTCCGGAATCTTTCAATCGGATACGTTTTTAATAGTCCAATACTAGTAGTATTTGACTCCGCAAAAAAAAAAAGGAGACTACAGTCCACAGTCCAGTCCAGTAGTCTCAGTCTACTACAGTACTCCTTACCTCGATAGACGCGTAAACTGGACACATCGTGTGTCTTGGTTGTTAGGTCATAGGCAAGGACCAGTCCTAAAACGGTCAACACGCTCGCTTTAGGCTTTAGCACTCTCTCCGACATGAAGAAGGAGCCCACAGAGGCTACCATGGAGAGATCCATAATGATGATATTGACGCAATAGTAGTAGTAGTGCTGCTGCTGTTATTATTATTCAATAATAGCTGTTGTATGGTGGGCGGACTTTAAAAAATTCAAAAACGAAGACGAAATGTCTCGAATTGTAGCCGCTGCCCGCCAATGCTTTGGATGAAAGACAAGTCACGTAGTAGACTAGTGTTAATAATGCTCTGGGGGGAAAGAATCTTTGAACTTTTTGAATTGAGATTTGTGAGATATCTAGTCTACTACACTTGGATTATTATTCTGTAAAGTGCTAGTTTTTGAGATGACTCAACTAGATTCTTCTATCTATCTCTCTCTCTCGGTAGCTGCTTTATTATTAGGATAAAAAGATGCTTCACAAGATCAGCGAGATAACTAGTAGTCTCCTATTCTCTAGTACTTGAGAAAACGAAAACCAGCCCCAATGCAATGAATAATATTAGTACCTGGTACTTTAAGCGTGTCTGTGCAGGATAGTAGAGAAAACTTCCTTTTTCTTTGCTTCGGCGAGTCTGCCTTGCTTTCCACGTACAGTACATTGCTGGTAGTCTACTGCTGTCTATGATAGTAGTAGAGTACTACTACTAGCTACCACCAGCAGCCAGCAGTCTAGCTACTACTACTGTAGCTACTAGTAGTACCAATACTACCAGACAGATCTACTCGTAGTACATTATCTTGAATCTTGTTGGGACTCAAAATCTTTCGAGGACGACAGGAAAACACACACACACACACACACAAGCCAACACAACCACCAAAAAATCAAACGAAAAACAAAACAACACACACACACACACTCACGAAAGATAAGCCAGAAAGACTTGTCATTATTATTACATACCCCGAAGCAGAATACACACCATACGCACTGTACTTTACTTTACTGTACTGTACTCTTTACAAAACATGACGAAAGACTCACAACCATCATCATCATCAACAACACCATCACCACTCGACGACGAACGTCTAGAGCGAGTCTTTGATTACATCTCCAAGGGCAAGACTATGAAATCAGAAGGTCAATTGTGGACAGCCGCCGTATCGTTTTGGGAGGCTCGCAACTTGTTGCGCGAATTAGCCAATAATAATAATAACAGCAACAACAACAGCAACAGCAACAGCAATAGTAACAATGATAGTAATGATGAAGTCACCAAAATACAACGATTGTACCAAGATCAATGTCGAGAATATTTTCACAAGACACGTACCTTCTTTTTGCAAGCTCTCCAACAGGAACACGACGAAGATGTAAAACAACAACAACAACGACAACAACAACATCAATTGAATAATGGAAGAGAAACGACGAGTGATCAGGAAAGAACAGGATATCGACAAGATTACCTGTCAGATCAAGAGGCGACTCAACGAATCCAACTGTTTTCGTCGCTCTTTGCCAAAGAACTATTGCTGGAACCTCCTCATTCTGTTGCTACTCATGCTGTTGATGCTGCTGCTGATCATGAAGTGCCAATGAAAGATCAGAATGGTGATGATAATATTCCAGCAGCAGCAGCACCAACAGCAACAGCCACCAACAATGTCACCACTTTTACCGACGGGAACGACAACTACGTGGATTCCTTGGAAGAACGTCTCAAATCATTAAATGCTAGTATTCCTCAAGGATTCAAATCATCTCAGGAACGAATTTCAGACATCAACCTTGGAATGAAACGATTGGGATTACCAAATTATTATTATAACAATAACAAAATTGAACCACCGAAATCCGCCTCACAACAAGTGGAAGATATCATTGCTCAAGCCAAAGATGAAGTAGCCATGGGATTGGTAGCCGATTCTATTTGTGATAATGATAATGCTAATGATGATGTTGATGCATCCGAATCGGTGGCGAACGACATGATCAGTAGTATTGGTTCTGACGATGGCGCCGATTCCATTCTGTCGGATGAAGTACCCGAATTACAGAACGTTGATAAAATCAAAGACCAAGTGGCGGAGGCTCAAGCCAAATTGGCTGAACTGACTGCCCTTTTAGACACACTACTGCCATCATCCGTGGAAGAAGAAGACGACGAAGAAGCAGAACTAGATGTCAATCCACCAACAGTTCCATTATTTGAAAATGTACATGCCAAGCAAATGCTCCAAGATGCTAGACGATCGATAGGCAAGGCACTGACGTTGTGGAAAGTCAAGCCCAAGACGTTGTCTTAACAACAAAAACAAACCATCAGTGTGCAAGAAGTGCATCATTTTGAAAATTATAACGTGCAAGACCTAAGCTTTATTTTGTTGGAATTCTAAATGATAAGTATTATTCGTCAGTAGTAAATCTAACACTTCATAATTTTACATAATTTTTCCCTGATGATTGGATTCGACATGGGACCACATTCCAGACACTGACACCAGTGTGTGTCATGAAGGCATATTCCGCACTGCGTGTCTCCTCCAATCTTGCATGTAGGACAGGAATTAGGATACGCCTTCTGATAGGCTTTTTTGGCACTGTCAATGCTCGTTGGATCCATCCAACAAGTGGACATGTGACTGTTTCCGGGAACTTGACTCTCACACCAGGACGGCAAATGTTGCATCATTTTCTGGCGTTCCTTTTCGCACTGATCAATATTGGTATGCCACGTTTCGCGAAAGTGTTTCCACGAAAGTTGATTGTTATTGTTGTCGTCATTATCATTACTATCATCTTCTTTTTTAATATCCACTTTATCTCTGCAACCGTCACACCGTTTTCGAATCAATTCAATAGGTTGATCATCTTCATTGGAAATGGAAAAGGCTACATCAACAAACGGAGACAACGCATCGACTGATTTGGGTACTTGCGCAATACTTTCTTCTAATAAGTCTTCCGGAATGGCCCGACCTGTATTTTCGGCTCTCGATTGTGCTCGTGCGCGTATAATGTCAGGCGACGCTGTAACGTGCAGAATGGCCAATTGATATTCGGGAAAGTCGTGTCGAATGCGCGCCATGAGTGATTTGTAGTATTGAACATCCTTGAGAGAACCATCGACGAGTGTTGGTAATCGTAATTGTAGCGCATGTTCCAACAGTATGTCAGCCATTTGCGTCGATTCTCGATGGACTTTGGAAGCCGCATTGACCGGATCGATCTGTAAGTACCCGCTCATTTCGGGTAGCTCTGACTTGATCATATCGGGATCAATATGAAGAAGTTCATTCAGAGGAAACAATCCACGTTCGTTCAAAGTTGACATGACATACCCCTTACCAACAGCCATAGTTCCTGCACTAAAGACGATCCATGGTCGACGAGATGGGCTTACTTCTGTGTCTTGCTTTTCTTCTTCGCTGCTAGTGCTACTGCTAGTACTAGTACTGCCACTGTTACTACTACTCATTGCTGCATCCACAACACGAGTCAATATCACATCCTGAAATTTTTGTCGTGGCCGAACTGGTTTGCGATGGTAGGTATAATCCAATTTCTTCCGAGCCTGTTCAAAATCTGGTGTAAAATCTGTTGAAACAGGATCAAAGTACACTTCGTGCGTCGGATGGTCCCAATCAAAGTCTCTCGTAGGATCTCGGGGAGGCCAAGACTCCTTGCGAGTAGCTTCATTTCCGGCCAAAGCCGATACCCATTCGGGAAGATGTTCGTTTCGTTGATCTGTCATCTTGGTTTCGTTTGATTTCATTATTTTAACTTTTCTATGAATATATTATTATTATTATTATTATTACGAAATGTGTGTCAGTAGTGTTTGTGTGGGTAGCTTGGAAACAGTTTCCTTTTTGCTTGCAGTATTTTTGGCTTTGTCCGAGAGTATCTCGATCCTTAAAAACTAATATCATTTACAGTAACCTCAACTCTAAGCATTGGATGACACTCATCAACTCCAAAAACAGTAGAGTAGACAACTACTACTACTACTACTACTACTAGTAGTACTAGAGTAGTAGTACTGTCATCCTTTCTACCAGGTAGACCCTACTACTACTACTCCGAGTAGCTACTGTAGCTAGTAGTAGTAGTCTAGTACGGTCGGCATAATCTATTATGCACCATCAATGAACTAACGGTGGCTTGAACTTCTAGTGGCAACGAAGACACATCATTAGCAGCAGCTTGGTATCGCTGCAACCAACATTCATCAGGACGAGAAAGAATTCAGGAGTCTTCCAATAAGATCATAGAAATGAGGCTCTCTACCAAGATTACGGCATCTTTCGGTATCGTCTATTGGGTTTCCATCTATTGTCCTGCAAATAATGTCCAGGCGCTATCAGCTCATACTCCATCCAATGCGTCCAGCAAAGAAAGGTCACCATTCAGACGAAAATTGTTTCAACGTATCATAGGGTCGGGATCTCTGGTGTTGTCATCTTTATCTATTGGCGAACCAGCTCATGCAGCAGCAGGAGGCGGAGTTGCGACCACTCCTCGAGCCAGAGGAGCCTTTGAGTTGGACAGCGAATATTACATTCGAGATTTATTTGGTGGGAACAAAAAAGAAGGAAATGTCCTGCCTTCCAAAGCTCCAGAGATGCCACCACCACGATCTTTAAAAGGACCGCTAATATCACTCTTGTTAGATCAAGAGTTTTCGTCGTCATGTATACCAGTCCTCGCATTGACTCAACAAAATCCGTCCGTAACATCAAAATCTATTGCCACCAGTGCTGTTGATTATCGAAACAGATCTGCTCGAAGTTTTGCCCAACGAGCGCAATGGGACAAGGAAGACATTACGGATCAATATTACTTCGACTTGTCATCCTACGCTTTGTGGAAGACAGCCGCCGATGCCTTACCAAAGTACATCGAACGAGATATTTTTGTCCGAAATGTTGGTCGATTATTGTACGATCAAATGCAAAAACCATCGTTCATTGCTAATTTCAAGCAACCAACCAAGAAAAGCTTGACAGGATCAGAAGCTGCAGTGAGACAAGTTCTGATGCTGTTTCAAGACTCCAACTTTTGTAAGGGCTTTAAAATTGGTAACGACCTATCCAATAATAATGACAAAAACAAAGATGAACCCGTATTTGATGCCTTGGATGACGAAGACTTGCAAAGCGGTGCCTCGATCGACTGCCTGGTCAGTCTTTATGAACCGGCCACACTCGGAGCGTCGTTACAAATAACTGGAGAACAATCGCGTTTTGGTCCCGATTACGTCGGTGCAACCCTCGCAGCGCTCTGGGAATCTATTGGAATCAAAAGCACGTGGGAAGTATTTTTTGTGGACCCCGAGTACAGGCCGAACCCTAAGGACTACTACCCGAATGAAATGTTGCTACAATTTACTTTGACTTTATGAATAAAAAAGGTGACAGTAAAACGTATGCTTTTAGCTATTCACAAAAGATTAATACATTTGATTTTATCTGCTAATACTTATACATTATTGTAAGTTGTAAGGGATGTCGCCCCTCGTTGAAATGTTGTGTCTATCTATTAAAACCAAAGTGTTGAACAATGTCCTCATTTTTCACCGTGCACATCAACAGCAAGGAGCTGCCACTGCTGCTTTTGGTGATAATGGACGCTTCTTATCTTGCTCGGGAGAGTTTACAGAGACCGCAGCAAGAGATACAGACGCCGGTGATGATTGAACTCGATGCGGAACTCGTCGTGTATACTCTCGACCTTTGTACGGTCCTTTGGAACTTTTTTCAACATGCTTTTTCAAGTTCATGCTGTAAAATAATGCCGCCTTAGTCAGGTAACGTCTCGTCATCATTACCACTGCATCTTTTCCTCCTCTTGTACTCATATGATGACGGTCAAAGAAACCGCTGGCCTGATCGTTCCCCCCTTCCAGCATTTGAAGGACTTGAAGATGAGACCAGTCGTCCATAGTCACCGAAAGTACTTTTGATTTTCGGACTCCGAGGGATCGATGGCGGCCACTGCATTGGACACAAATTAAGATTCCGTACGTGACACTAGCCCACTCAGGGCGAGGACTTCCGCAGTCAACACATTGCGAATTGCCAGGGAGGGATAACAAAATGGTGCGGCAAGCCGTAGGGAATTCTTTTCCTTGATGAAGAGGTAGGCACCGCATAGATTCAAGCTCGGAGGCTGCCGCTGCCTCTAGATGTTTGTTCGACATGGTTTAACTTGGTTGAGGTAGATGTGTGAGATTGTAGGATCACTAAAAATGCATTAAAAATAATAAAATGAAAGGGGAAGCAAGACCCTCCTTTTGAAATAATCACGACCACGGTGGTTAATTAAGGCCTTTCGGTGGTAGCCAAAACCGAATGACTTCTAAAATCACTTTTCGAGTGACATGTTATTTTTTCTACTAGCTAGGGGTCGTCTAGCCTAATGATGTAGGATGGTATAACAGGTACGGTTGGCTGTACTACTACGAACCTACTCGTGCAACATCATCACCAGATGATTGATACCTGGTAGAATGAAGTACCACTACATACTGGTAGTAAAAAGTAGACTAGCAAAACTACTAGAGACCCTCTAGCTAGACTAGTACCTGGTAGTCCAGTACGGTAGTATTACTAATTTTGCTTCGGAGTTCTTGGCAAGAAGTACCGTACACGAGTCACGTACGTATCTGCACTGTTCAGACAGGAGGCTTTGAGCATCGACGTTTGATGTTTTGACACTGTTTAATCAAATCAAGCAATCCCAGATGAAAATCACCGAATGTGGCTCTGACCTCGTTGCACAGTCACGAACCGTACGCAGCAACGACAAGATTACAATACTGTGCAGTTCTAGTAGTACTAGTAGGCAGTAAGTAGTATATTTTCAATCAAACAATTGCTAGAATGCTACATTATTATGTTTCAAGGGAGGTCGTCCCTATTATCGCTGAAACCACTGGTGTTGTTGCTCTTGCTGTGGTGGTTGGTGCGGTGGTTGTTGGTGAAATTGTTGCGGAAAACCCTGTGTAGCGTTTTGTTGCGGAAATGGATTCGGATGGGTCATCTCATTGATCGGAGTCGGTTCAAGATCGAACAACACATCCAGCGACCCGTCTTCTTCCATCCCGTCCCCCCTGCCTCCTGGTGGCTGGACATAAGGTTGGCCAGCTAACATGGAGGGGTTGTTGTTGTTGTTGTTGTTGTTGTTGCTGTACTGCAGATAAACTGGTCTTGATGAAGACGCAGCATTTTGGTACCCTTGACGAGGAGAAAAGTTGTCCTTTCTGATTATCGTTTGACTGCTTGGAGCAGAAGGGGCTGTTCCGTTGCCGCCGACGAGAACACCATCTTGCTGGTACCAGCCATGCATATTTCTCGACAGTTGTGGATGAGACTGTATATTGCTAGGCGCCTGCGAATGAGATGGTATGTTTTGGCCTCCTGTTCGATGGACATTTGATCTAGCTGATAAAACAGAAGCGAACATGATACCTGTGAGTTTGTTTGAGGTTGGCAATACAGAAGAAAAAGTAGCGAGACAAGAGAACATACCTTGCATAGCTGCTTGGAAAAGCTGATTTTGCAATAAAGCCGGATCCGCTTGAGAAGAAGCGGCTAAAGTTTGTCGCTGAGTGTCTGCATTCTGATTCAAAACATGTTGCTGGTTCAACGAGTTGATACTCTGGTTATATAGTCGATCCGGGCGAGGCGCATAGTTCCCACCATTTCCGACAGGATTTCGCGATCGTCCTGGCGCCAAAAATTGCATCTGAGACTGCTGCATTGGCGCACGTCCGGACTCTTGATGTATTTGATGGATCTGCCTATGCTGTTGGCTGCTGTTCACGACAAGAGACGTTGGGCCTGCATTCTGAAACTGCTGCTTATTTCCCATTGCCATGCGATTGGAAGTAGCACGCTGCTGCGGAGGCGCTAGCTGCTGCGGTTTCTGCGGCCACTGCTGGGAACTATTATGCGTTGAGGTTGCCACATTTTGAAGATGACGTTCCTGCTCCTTCCTTTTTCGATCTGTCTCGTTCGCAAGAGCAGCAGCCTCAGCTTTGCCAATGTGAGTGAATATAATTTCCTGCTTCATTTCAATACCAGGAAAGCACGCTTTGAGTTGCTGAGCAGTTTGCAGTCTCGCCTGCTGCATCTGATCTAGCGGCACCTGCACGTGGCCAGCTGCGGATGATGCACGAATTAATTTTTCAGTCGCAACTTTATGATTCATTAAGACTTGCGATAGTTTTGATTGTCCTGCTTTTTGCGCCGCCTCAAGTTGTGCGCGAATCATATCGTTCTTTCTTTTCTTTTCTTCGGCTGCAGCGGCTCTGGCGGCATTCTGTTGTTCAAGTAAAAATTTCTGGCGCGCAGCTCTCTGTGCCTCCGCTTTTCGTTTCAAGGCTTCAGTCGCACGAGCATCTGCAATTCTTTTCATGCGCAGTTTCTCTTCGAAGACCTTCAAGCGCATTTCCCTGCGCTCGGTTCGCATGGCCATGAATGGAGACAACTCAATGGCCAAAGAAGACACCCAAGCACCTCGATTCCTGTTCTTTTGAACCAGAAAAAAATGAGTTATACCAGTTGATGCGTTTTTTCCAGAACAGCGAATTTCTTTGGTGAGTTGTGCTCGCACAGATGGGGGGCGTCGAGCCAAAGCCTCGCATTGAGTGATTGTGGGTTTGTCCAGCTGAGATTCCAGAGTACGAATAAGCAATACCAACTCTTCAAAGCACGTACACTCTCGAAGCTTCTTCCTCCATACCTTCGCGTGCCACAATTAATAAAATGGTAAGAATATGGTTGACGCTTCAAAGAGCTCGATAAGAAATATAATTCACAAAAAAAACTCACATGAAATTGTGAAACTACGCCGACTTCAAAATTGCCAGCATATCGAACATTTTGCGCACCAACTTTTCCTGCTCTCTTTCCAAGACGCTTCATTTCGGCAGAGGAAAGGCTTCCCACTGGTTCGAAAAGCATCCGGCCCGCTACCGGCCAAGTTTGAGCGCTCAGAACTGGCATTGAGCACAGTTCCTTAATCTCCACGAGCTTGGCCATTTTCTGTGCCTCGATTATCGTCTCCATTGATAAATCCTTGTGAGCTTTTCCGGTATCAGCAATAACGCTTGCAATGAAATCTTCAGGTGTCTCTTGTCTGGTCTGCAACCGACCCGATCGTCGTGATCTAGCTGATTTCGTGGCAGACGTAGATTCTTTTCTGCGCTTCCTCTTCTTGTGCTTCGATTCATCCTCTGCATTGTTTTCTGCCGGCGAGGTTTCGATGCTTATATCAGTAGGAACATCACTGCTGACTCCACTCTCGGCCTTTTTGGGGGGCGTTTGCACTGATGGCATGTTGGAGGTAGCCGTGTTACCAGGAACCGACGGATTCGTTTTGCCTTCGTCGCCTTGGGCATCTGCAGTTCCAGCGACGCCAAGCTGGGGAGTATTGGTGGGTTCCTTTTTGTTTCCGTTGACAAGCGACTCTACCGTCCCCGTACTTGGCGCCACTGCTAATCCAGCTACTTCAGGAATTGTAATGCTGGCGCTAATTTGAGGCCACTGTCCCGACTGCTTCAATCTAATAACGTCACTTTGCACTTCCGATATTCCAGCATCTGACGCTGTTATTACCGTTTCAGCAACTTCGGGAATATCACTTCTGGTGCCTTGATCACTTCGCCCTTGCCCCGACGACCCACCGTTCATTTCCTTCGAGCCTGGTACGGACAGCCTGAAGCCGCAGACAGTGGACGAGTTCTCATTGGAAACGTCTGCAATACCAGCACCGACCCTGACCTCGATTGCTTTTTGAAGTTGTTGGACTGACGATAAGGTTGCGCCAGCTACTTTCGAAAAAGATACCTCGCTCGTTCTTCCCATGTCTTCTCTATTAAACGACTCCAAATGCATATTTGCTTGCTTCTGCGGTACCATCTTCTTTGCATCGGAAGGGCGTTGACGCTCAGCCAGAGTTTGTTTGCGCTTTCGCTTGCTCATCGTCGCGCGCACAGCATTTCTTTGGCCGTAGACCCAGCTTGAAACGTCTTGGCCAGACGACTGCAGGAGACCGCGAATATCAGAGAGAGAACAATTCTGCCACTGGTATTTTTTTATCTCTGCCCCTGACGTCCAATCGTCGCACAAAGGGTAAAAAGCAACTTTGTCCGTACCACTTTCGTGGTGCAGTTTCTCTAAATCTTTACCCCCAACAACTAGGTGCCAATCTTCAAGAAATGCTCTCTCATGGGTCGCATCGACAAGCTTCAAAACCAGCCTAGCCAGCCTGGGCACGGAGCAACATTTTCGCACATTAGTCTGCCATACATCTGTCTTAAACTCCTTGTTGAGCGTGCCCCAGCATTCGTGTAGCAAATGTGCCCTGTTAAGAAAGCCTTCAACTTTTAACAAGTAGTCGCGGATCATTTGGTACGGATCGAACAGATTTCGTTCAGCCTTGAGTGATTTGACCAAATTACCATCAATCATCATGCACGGTGATAATTTGTTAGAGAGATATTTCGTGTCTGGTCTGCAACATTCTTTCTCGTAGCTCGAAAGAACCAATGAGATGTTTTGGAAGCCAATGCCTGGGAAGACCCCCTTTGGTAGAGGGACTGAGCGATACTTGTTCGTATACGAAGAAGGATCAAACATCGCTCGCGCCTCCAGCGACAAAGGGTTTGGGTGGTTGGGAGTTCGTGCGGCTTCAAAGGAGGAAAAGGGAATTTGAGCAAGTGGCCAAGAAACGCTCATTTCAGGACCAATGGCTATCAGCATTTTGCGAAGGTCTTCCTTTGCCAATGGACATTTCGTGCCACGCTTTGACTGTGGCTCGCGGGCAAAGACAAATCCATGTATGGCGAGTAATTCGTGATCTGGGATTTTTCCATGGGGCTTAGGTGTTGAAGTATCATCATTCATCGCGGCGTCCTTTGTGGGATTCTCTTGGGGTGCCACTTTGCAAAGATCACTGTTGGAAGTTGCTATAGCTGGGACTACACGGGCTGCGCTACTGCCAAGATTATTCAAAATTGCTGATATTCCTGGAGCTGTTGAGGCCTCGGTCGTCGCCGCGCTATCCAATATCAAACTTGGTTGCAAGAGAGCAGCAACACCTGAACTGTTTTGGACCTTCTGCAATGAGGATTCACTGGATCGATTCAAAGCAACTTGATCTAAAGTCTGGGCCGAGGTGACGTCTACCGGCACCGATGCCGATGTTTCCTGTGTGACAGAGCCAGCTTTCGATCCCGTTATTTGAAGGGGACCAATTATTGGGTTGTGCAACTGGTAGGATAATGAAGTCGGCGTGGTCGCTTCCTTCCCCGCCAAACCTTCTCCAGTAGTGGCGGCCTCAAGATTATAGACCAAAGACGTCGTGGTTGATAAGGTAGCGTCGCCGACGTGCGTAGAACCAGCGGTATTGTCGACTCCAGTGCTTTCAGATAGCATGGTTTCGTGATTTTTCTGTTGCATAGCAGTCTTCACGTCCTCCACTGTGAACCAATCTAAGGAACTCTTTCGTCCACCCCATAACGACCCATAATTGGCAGGATCAATCAATTCACATTCTGGGCAAAGCCAACGACCGTCGGGCAGTTCTTCGTATGGTTTCATGTCGATACATCCCTTGTGATAACTGGATGTACAACCGTCGCAGCAAAGCAGCTCGCCTTCGCCCTTGCAGATACCGCACTCATCGGCGTTCTCCAAATCATCTAACTCTTCTTTCGAGGGAAGCGCCCCGTAGGGCGCGTCGGAATAAGTAGAGAGATCTCTTCTTGAAAACTCAGCGGCAAATGTATCCGCAGTCAAGAGCTCATCAATTAGGAATTCGAGCATCACAAGCTTTTCTTTGAGATCCAAACGATGGTATGGGATGCCAGAGCGCATGGATTTTAAAGGTTCAAATTGAGGCCAACTTGCTCTATCATCCACAAATACAGTATTATCGAAGCTAGCTTCAGAGGCAACTGTCTGGTCGTCAGTGTTCTTGTCTTCTGCAAGCACGATCAACTGGGAGCCATCCTTCTTCGGTGTGTCATCTCCCTCCGTGGAGTTTCCCGATGGAGCCACTTCCTTTGAAGGTAGAAGCTCGATTGATGCTTGCCTATTGCTGCATGATAGGTCCATCTTCAAGAAGTCCACGCTTGAAGAATCAGCAAGAAGCACATGTGATTCCGCTGTCTCGCCTGAGTTTTCCATAGTACAATGGGAGGATATACAATTCTCAGCGGACAGCATTGGCCTAGCTGCGTCAGCACGATCTCTGTGCTTTGATCCAGTGGAATATCTCTCCGATACCTTGGTGATCTCTGTATTCGAGCTCGATCTCATAGGGCGGGCGCTATTCTCTTTTACTGGTCCGGCACGCATGACGCCGTCAGCAGTAGAGGACATTGCCTGCAAACCCGTTGAAAAAGGATCATCATCAGGCTTCCGTTTTAATAATTGTTGAGTTAAGTCACTGTCTTTTGTATGCAACAACGTGCCATCTATTACGGGGGCGCCGCCAACGGGTTTATCCTTGGCCGAGACAGCCGCAAAACCTGTCACCAACACTCCGGGATCCAAGGCAGATTTCGAAACTATTGCTGCGTTACCAGAGGAGCCTTCACAGCTTGTCTTTGCGGCTTCAGACATGACGACATCCGTCTCAGCTGCATTTTCCGTCTTCGCTCTTACTACGGTCGCTTCCTCCAAATCTGTCAACGGCTCATTCCCGCCTGACGTCACACAGCCGATCGCTACCGTACTACGCGGTTTAACTGTTTCTGTCGCTAAGGAGGAGTCCACCAAAGTCTCGGTTTTGAAGGCTGAATGCGAATTGTCCTTGACATCGACTGGAATATTCGGCGCTGAATCAGGTGGTTGTGAGCTTGACCTTGGCGCAGAAGCTACAACGACACTTTGACCAGAAGCAAAGTCAGACTCGTGTGCCGTTACTGTTTCATTTGCGGAAGAGACAGCAGCAGCAACGACAACCGGAGCATCGTGTACAGCTTTGCTTATTATTGAGTCCCCAATTGCTGTCAACGCTTCAGACTTTTTGTCACTCTTGCCAAGCTTTCCAGCAATGAAGTTGTGTAGTACATTCGCAACATCGTTTGAAACGCCGTGTCTATCTGACAATTGTCTATTTGTGCTTCCGACTTGATCGCGCGAAAATCCGTTTGCTGGATTGCTGAGCGTGCGAGCAGCTGGTGGACCCGAGGGGCGAAATACGGCGGATATACTTTTCTGCGTTGACGTTAATTGCGCTCCTTGGGGCTTCCGGGCTTTGGGTGGCGCACTCTGCGACCTGTCATTTTGCGCCAAAACATCCAGTTCTAGTTGCGGGCCTTCCACCCACTGGACTTTGGAACCAGCCAGTGGAGAAGCTGTCACCCTTTTCGTTGGAGGCCTGCTAACTTCACACTTGTCCACCGTCGGAATTTTTCTTTTACCTTGAGATCCTTTCTGATGAAGAGGCAATATAGACTTTCTGTTACGGCTAGTCGGCAAAACGCTTCCAATCTTTCTCGATTTGATTGACCTACTCGTCGGTAATTTTCTGGTTTGTTTCGCCGGTGGATTGCAAGGCAACGGTCTGTTCTTAGCAGGCCTTCCACGTTTCTTGGACTTCCGAGACCGACTTGGTGTGAGATAGACATCGTCTTCCTCCTCCTCCTCGTCTTCCACAAAATCATCTTGGTGACTTTCTTCGTCCGATTCATCCATTGTCGAATACGGAATTCCTCCTCGCCGTGACGAACGACTGGAGCGACTCAGCGAATCCACGACCGGCATAATAATTGATCTGTTGCCGAACTTTGCTGGCGCCATGAGAGATTCTTCTTCCTCTTTTTCTATCAAGTCTTCTTCCATAATCATGTCGGTCGTATCGGGCATTCCAATGTTGGCAAAATTGACGTGATTGTCTTCGTCGGTAAGAGAAGCATAGAGAACATCTGCCGTCAGATGAACGTAATCATCGAAAAAGAGAGGCCAAGAAAAATTGTCCAGAAAGGTCAAATTATCCCCCGCTTTCAAGGGCCACCGAATACCATCCAACCGTCGCTTTTTCAGTATCGTTTCTGGAATGCCATTACCTCTATTTTTATAATGATAACCCATGTTTAAATTGGACAGTAAAAACCGAAGGAAACAGCAATGAATCTGCCCCAAAAGTGTATTGGGATACGGCAAGTAGAGTGCACGTAAGAATACATTGGGACTAAACGGTGACAACCGTAGTTCGCGACTGAGGGTGCGAATCAGCGAATAGGCCGCCAGAGCTCGAAAGGCCAATTCTGGTGGAAATCCCTCGGGCAGATCCGAGGCTGGAAGGTCGGACGGCGGAAGCGTAGCGTCCTTGCTTTTATTAGTAGTTTTATTGTTATTATTATTAGTAGTAGTAGTATTGGGAATGAACACGTGATTTTTGACCAACAGCTTTCTTCGTTTCCGCTTTTTACTTTTCCGCTGCAGTGGATTGGATTCGGTTTCGTGCAGGAGCATGGGTGGTCCATGCCGAGGTGCATAGTGTGCCTTTTGGACTTCCAGCAATGTCTCCATTGTGGTTTTGTAGTTTGTTAGACAACTCCGGTGGAAGCTGATATAGCTGCTCTTAAAAAATTTAAGTTGCCCAAAGATGATAGAGGTGGATCGACTGAGCTTAACAGGCTCTCCTTGCACTTGCTATGAACACTCAGAAAGAAACTAATGAGTATTGAGCATCGTTTATGCACGGGTTTATAAAAGCAAGTGTCGCAGGAAATCATGAGATTGCTTACAGTAGCATTGCTTTGTCTTCTTCGTTAACTCTCGAGTGGCCTGCCTGGCCTGCCTGCAAATTGGCGGCAGGTGGACAGCGGCCAGACTGATATTTAAATTATGGTTTAAAGGCAGCCCCCCTTGTTCATGAAGAAGCCAAAAAAATTGTCAATACTTAGGTCTACCAGGTACTACTAGACTAGTGGTACTCTAGTAGTACCTGGTAGTAGTAGGAGTTCATACTACTCCTACCAAGCTACTACTACTACTACTAGACTAGTACTACTCTACAGTTTTATTATGGCTGTAGAAGTAGCTCCTACTAGACTAGGGCACTACTACTAGGTCTATTACTAGGGGTATATGTAAAAAGGTGTACCACTGGGTGTACCATTTTGGTGTACTTTGGTGTACTTGGTACACCAAAAGTACACCTTTTTACAAATTTTTGTAAAAAGGTGTACCATAGTGGACTT
>Ga0210036_1000834_pt1 | contig 35711 bp, 31 predicted proteins | sample CryGeymeta201515_FD_185469 | JGI IMG/M metagenome (GOLD analysis project Ga0210036, IMG submission 185469) | Groundwater microbial communities from Crystal Geyser aquifers in Utah, USA - Crystal Geyser metaG 2015-15 (SPAdes) (version 2) | ecosystem: Environmental > Aquatic > Deep subsurface >...
GCGAAGGCCATCACACGCTTACCCTGCAGCAGGGAAAGGGACTCCACTTCATGCGAGGGGAGCCTCCTTAAGCCCGAGGCCGCAAACCGGACAATGTGGACCGGGACCCCGGGCGCAAGCGCGCCGACCCGGGAGAGGACCTCCCCGGACGGATCCCCGCTGATCGCGATCAGGTCTGCCCGTCGTATGGCCGAGACCCCTTCCCTCAGGCTCCCGGAAGGAAGGCATCGGCCGTTCCCAAACGGGCGATCCCCGTCGAGGAGAAGGATATTGCATTCCCGCCTCAGGGATAAATGCTGGAAGCCGTCGTCAAGGATCAGGCAGTCCGGATCAAAGCGAAGAACCGCTTCTCTTCCCAGGGCGAATCGATCGCGGCCTACGAGAACCGGCGTTCCCGGAAGTTTCTCGGCCATGAGATAGGGCTCGTCCCCGGCCTCCCGAGCGCCGAGCCGGATCCCTTTTAGGTCGGATACCGTGTTGACCTCATCTCCGGCCTTTCCTCTGTATCCCCGGCTCAGGACCGAGAATCGGATCCCCTGTGATGAGAGGCTCCGGACGATATGAATCACCAGGGGCGTCTTTCCTGTGCCTCCGGCAGTGAGGTTCCCCACGGAGATGACCGGCCGGACGAGTCTTCTCGATGCGATCAGACCGTACGCATAGAGGAAATACCGGACCGCCATGACGAACTCATAAACCCAAGAGAGCGGGATCAGCATCATCCGCAGGAGTCCGACCCAGCCGCCGGTCTGCTCCCGATAGAACGCCATCATGATTTTATCACGGATCCCCATCTCTTCTCATCCCTTTAAAAATTCGGCCACCAGGTCGAGGGTCTTGTCGAGCGCACCCTGGTTCTCTCGGATGATCCGCATCCCTGCCTCACCGATCCGCATTCTCTTCTCTGGATCCCGAAGCAGATCGCCGAGCACGACAAGAAGTTCTTCAGGGCCTCTGACCTGCAGGCCGCCCCCCCGCTGCCTGATCACGGTTGAAATTTCCGGAAAGTTTTCCATGTGCGGCCCGAAGACCACAGGAACCCCGTAGACTGCGGGCTCCAGGATATTCTGCCCGCCGGACGGGACCAGGCTTCCTCCGACAAAGGAGACGGCGCCGGCCCCGTAGAGTCTGGAGAGATCCCCCACGGTGTCGAGCAGGAGAACGGGCTTCCCGGGTTCGGGGCGGCTCCGCCTCTGATAGGGGAGCCCTTTGTCCATGAGGAGCGATGCCGCCTCGTCCGCCCGTTCGGGATGCCGGGGGGCCAGCACAAAAAGCAGATCCGGAAATTCCTTCCTGAGCTGGATATAGGTATCGATGAGCGGGAGATCCTCACCACGATGGGTGCTCCCTGCAACCAGGATCTCCCCCTGTTCAGGGAGAAGGTAATCCCTGCGCAGGCTGCGTTTCTCTTCCACGCTCAAAGGGACGACCTGACGGTCGAATTTGATATTCCCGGTCCTGCGCACGCGCGGCCCGGGAGCGCCCAAGTCAATAATCCTTCGGACGTCCTCTTCGGTCTGCATGGAGAAAATGCTGACCATGCCCAGGACCTTCCGCATCAGAAATCGGATTCCGAGATAGCCCCGGTACGATGCCGAAGAAATCCTGCCGTTCACCACCAGGACAGGAACCTGCAGATCATGCATGGTCCGGATGCAGTTGGGCCAGATCTCCGTCTCCATAAGAATGAAGAGAGAGGGCCTGACCCTTCGGATCACCCGCTTCACGATGGGGCTCAGATCAAACGGGAAAAAAAGCACGGCATCCGCCTCCTTGACTCGGGTCTTCGCGATCTGATTCCCGGTCTCGGTCACCGTGGTCACGAGGATCTTCTTCTCCGGATACCTCCGCCGGAGTGCCCGGACCAGAGGGACTGCGGCCACGGTCTCGCCCACGGAAACCGCATGCACCCAGATGGGCTGCATCCCGTGAATTTGTGCAACCGCCTCGCCGGGAAGAACCCCCAGCCTCTGCATCAGTCCCTTCCTGTATTTCTCCGTGGTCAAGAGCTTGACCAGAAAAAAGGGAAGGGCAAGCACGACGAAGATATTCAGGATCAGATTATAGAGAAAAAACACACGCGGTCTCTCTCATGAAATTCGGTTAAACGGTTTAATGGTTTAACGTTTTGAACCTTTTATTTCAAAAAATAATGGTCCGAGGCCTCGGTCACGCTCTGCAGCCTCTGCTCGGCTTCGGCCCGCAGGGCTTCCATCTTCTCCCCTCGGGCATCATCGGGAACCCGAAAGGGCTCGCCGAAGACGAGCACGGCCCTGGAAAAGGGATAGGGGAACCTGAACCGGTCCCAGCTTTGAAACACCTTCATCCGGTTGAAGCTGATGGAGACCGGCAGGATGGGGACCCCTGCGCTCCTGGCCGCAAGCAGCGCCCCGATCTGCATCCGGTACAGGGGCCCTCGAGGACCGTCCGGTGTAATCCCCCCGTTCCCCCCTTCCCGCATTAAACGGGCCAGGTCGGATATGGCCCTCATCCCCTCCCTCGACGATGAGCCCCGGATCGCCCGGATCCCGAAGATACGGGCCACTCTGGTGATGAGATCCCCGTCGCGGCTCTTGCTGATCATCATGGTCAGCCTCTCCCTGCGGAGGTAATAGCAGGTATAGAGGAGCCGGTTGTGCCAGAATGCAAAAAGGACCGGGCGTCCTTCCTTCTTGAACCGGTCCAGGCGCTCCCTGCCGACCACATCCAGCCGGAGGGTCAGAGCCGTGAGCTTGATCACCAGAGAGGCCGCGGCGGGGAGCAGGATGCCGGTCCACCTTGTATGGTTCATTCAGCCGCTTCCTCTCGAGGGTTCTCCCCCTCCTGGAACTGCCGTTCGTAGAGCTGCCTGTAGATGCCGCCATTCCTGAGGAGGTCTTCGTGCCGTCCGCTCTCCGCAATCTTCCCTTCCTGGATCACCAGGATCCGGTCCGCGCCGGTGATCGTGGAGAGACGGTGGGCGATGACGAAGGTGGTCCTCCCCTTCATCAGGTTGTTGATGGCGTCCTGGACCACGCGTTCGGATTCCGTGTCCAGGGCCGATGTGGCCTCATCCAGAATCAGGATCGGGGCGTTCTTGAGCAGGGCCCTGGCGATGGAGAGCCGCTGTCTCTGCCCTCCGGAGAGGGTCATCCCGCTCTCTCCGATCTCCGTGTCGTATCCCTGGGGCATTTCCATGATAAAGGCGTGGGCATTGGCCGCCTTGGCGACTCGGATGACTTCATCCTCGGAAATATCCTCCAGTCCGTAGGCGATATTGTTCCGTACCGTATCATTGAACAGGATGGTCTCCTGGGTCACCATGGCGATCTGCGACCGGAGGGACTTCATGGTCACATCCCGGATATCCCTGCCGTCGATCCTGATGGCACCTCGGGTCACATCGTAAAACCGGGGAACCAGATTGACCATCGTGGTCTTGCCTTCCCCGCTGGCCCCGACCAGGGCAATCACCTCTCCTGGTTTGACCGTGAGCGAGACCCCCTGGATCACCATCCTGTCTCCGTAACGGAAATAGACGTCGTCGAAGACCACCCCCTCGTGCACAGGAGCGAGTTCCATGGCCCCCTTACTGTCCTCGATCTCGGGCGCCTGGTCCATCAAACCGAAGATCCGGTCGGCCGCAGCCATCCCCTCCTGGATCATATAATGCACCTTGCTGAGTTTTTTGACCGGGGAATACATCATCACGATCGCCGCCATGAGCGTGGTGAACGCGGCAAAGTCCATTCTCCCATGGATCACGCTGAACCCTCCGATGTAGATCACGAGGGATACCCCGATCCCCTCGATCAGGTCCATGATCGGCTCGGAGAGCCCCTTGACCACATTGGATTTAAGCCGGGTACGATAGAGCTGATGGCTTCGGTCTCTGAACCGTTTATTCTCATAGGCCTCCATGCCGAAGGCCTTGACGATCCGTATCCCCGTGATGGTCTCGTGGAGGAAGCTGCTGATGATCCCGAAATTGACCTGCGTCCTGGTGCTGATCTTCCTGAGCTTCTTTCCGAACCGGACCACGGGGATGGTGGAGATGGGAAGGATCACGACGAAGATAATGGTGATGAGCGGGTCCTTGAGCACGGCCACGATAAATAGGATCACGATGGTCATGCTTTCCATGATCATTTCAGAGAGCGCCTTGGAGACCGATTCCTGTACGAGGTTCACATCGTTGGTGATCCTGGACATGAGGATGCCGGTCGGGTTCCGGACAAAAAACGACAGGGACATCTTCAGGAGATGCTCATAGACGGCGTTCTGGATGTCGCGTATGGTCCGCTGGGAGACCAGGGCCATGAAATAGGCCTGCCCGTACATCCCGAGCCCTCGGAAGATATAGACGGAGAGGATGGCTGCGGGCATGAGGGTGAGCATGGACTCTTTCTTGGAGAGGAATATCCCCTGTGCGAGCGGTCCGGCCACCCACGCCAATCCCCCCTTGGCCAAGGCAACCGATCCCATGCAGACAAACGAAAGTGCAAAATACCCCTTATACCGGATCATGAACTGGAGGAGACGCTTATAGGTTTTCATCCCTTCCCCTCGAGACATTGCACGACGACCTCGGCCGCGCGGGCCGAGGCGCCCGGTCCGCCCAGACGGGAGACCGCTTGCTTAAGTTTTTTAGAAATCTCTGCGGACCGCACCCTGTCTTTCAGGACATGGAGGACCTCCTTCATGATCCGATCGGGGGTGAGCTGGTCCTGGATCAGCTCCGGGACGATCCGTTCCCCGGCCACCATGTTGATCAGGCCGATATGGGGAACACGGACGAGCCGGCTGGCCATGAGATAGCTCATCCTCGACATCTTGTAGACGATCAGCATGGGAACTCCGAGGATGGCCGTCTCGAGTGTGGCCGTGCCCGAGGCCACCACGGCGAAATCCGAAAGTGCGATCGCATCATAGACCCGGTCCCTGACCAAGCGAATGAGGATACCCGTCTCCTGGATCATCGGCTGAATCTTTTCCTCAGAAACCGTGGGAGCCACGGGCAGGAGATACTGAATGTCCGGAACCTGTTCCCGGATCAGATGCGCCGCCTTTAAAAAGATCGGCAGGAGCTGCCGGATCTCGTTCTCCCGGCTTCCGGGGAGGAGCGCCACCACAGGAGATTTTTTCCTGAGCCCGAACTGCTCCCTGGCCTCGCCTGCAGGGAGTGAAGGCCTGACCACGTCGAGCAGGGGGTTCCCCACGAAGACCCCCTTGTCCCCGTAGAGGGGGGCCTCAAAGGGGAGAATGACCATGATCTTCTCCACCAGTTTCTGAATGGTCCGGACCCTTCCCCTGCGCCAGGCCCAGACTTGGGGACTGATGTAGTAGATGACCGGGATCCCCATGCGCCTGGCCGTCTTTCCCGCCCTGAGGTTGAAGTCCGGAAAATCCAGGAGGATCAGAAGATCGGGCCGGGCCATGCGCATCGTCTCCTTGACCATACGAAAGGCCTTAAGAATGTTTCGGACTTTGGAGAAGACCTCGGAGAACCCGGTCACGGCGATCTCTCGGTTATTCAGGATCAGATCCACCCCGGCATCACGCATCCTGCTCCCTCCGATGCCTGTAAAACGCGCATCCGGGATTAACTTCCGGATCTCGAGGACCAGAGAGGAGGCATGCAGGTCGCCGGACGCCTCACCGGCTATGATCATGATGCTTTTTTGGTCTGACATCTGCGGTCCGCTCAAGAATTTTTCTGAGCTGAAGCGGCCCTATTCTTAAATGCGGCGGCATTCGAGTGCATCACCCTATTTACGAACAGGACCACTAAGCGCCGATCTCCCGAAGGATGCTGGTCGCCACCTCCAGGGCCTTCATCCCTTCCCGGCCGGAGACCACCGGAGCGGCTCGAGTCCGGACCGCTTCAACAAAGGCTGTAAGTTCCACCTTCAAGGGCTCCTCCCTCCCGATGGAAATCTTCTCCTCGACAATCCTGGGCGGATGCCCGTCGAGAAATGCCTTTGGGTCCCCGATCCTCCGGTAGCAGGCCACCTTTTGTTCCTGAAAATCAATTGAGATATAGGCGTCGGGCTGAAAGAACCGCATCTTCCTCTGCGGGTGGGTGGAAACCCGGCTGGCCGTCACATTGGCCACACAGCCGTTCTCAAACTCGAGCCTGGCATTGGCAATATCCACATTCGACGTGATCACCGGAACCCCCTTGGCCCGGATCTCCCGGACCGGCGAGTGGACCAAGCTGAGGATGATATCGATATCATGGATCATGAGATCCAGGATCACATCCACGTCCGTGGCCCGCCCCGTAAAGGAGCTGAGCCTATGGACCTCGATGAAACCGGGATTCTTGACCAGCCGTTCCAGTTCCCGCACGGCCCCGTTGAACCGCTCGATATGTCCGACCTGCAGGATCCTTTGATTCTGATCGGCAATCCGGATCAGTTCCCCGGCCTGTGCCAGGGTCTCGGTCATGGGTTTCTCGACGAGGACATCCACACCCTGTTCCAGGAAATCCTTCGCTATCTCAAAATGCGTGACCGTCGGGGAGACGATACTCACGGCATCCACGTCCGGGATCATCTCCCGGTAGCCGCGAAAGACCCTGACTCCGTGCCTTCCGGCGATCTCTTGGGCTCGGCCCGGGTCCACGTCCGCCACACCCTCAAGCCGGATCCCGGGCATCTCCGCATAGTTCCTGACATGGTGCTGTCCCAAGTATCCGACCCCCACGACGCCCACCCGAATCAACTGCCCATTTTTCTTTTTTTCTGATTTCGCCATAATATACGTTTTATGAATCGAAGGACTTAACGGGTAAAAAAGGGGTCGAGGGGTCAAGGATTCAAGTGAAATACTAAAAAGCAAGTAAAATCTCCAGAGAACAACACTTGACCCCTTGAACCCTCGGACCCTTGGCCCCTTATGTTTTTAACACTTCACTTGACCCCTTATACCCTCACACGCCCTTCCCGTACCGCTCCACGATCCTCTCCACGATATCGCTCGTGGACTTTCCCTTAACCACCGGGATCAGGGCGACCCGGCCGCCATAGGACTCCACCAGGTCTGCGCCCACCACCTCGCTCTTCTTGTAGTCTCCGCCCTTGACCAGGATATCGGGCTTCAGTTTCCGGAGCAGGTTCAACGGGGTCAGTTCATCGAAGATGACCAGATAATCCACACAGTCGAGCGCCGAGAGGATATGCGCCCGCTCCTCCTGGGAAATCAACGGACGCCGCTTGCCCTTGAGCCTGCGCACGGATCCATCGCTGTTCAAACCGACCACCAGGCAGTCTCCAAGACGCCTGGCCTCCTGCAGGTACCGGATATGCCCAACATGGAGAAGGTCGAAACAGCCGTTCGTAAAGACGACCTTGCGTCCCTGCTTCCGGATGCTCCGGATCTGGTCCTTAAGTTCCTGCAGCATGAAGATCTTGCGGGCGGAGGTGTCGAGGGTATCCCGGTCGTAATCGAGGATCTCCTGCGGAGCGGCCCTGGCCGTTCCGACCTTGCCCACGACAATCCCTGCCGCGGTATTGGCCAGGGCCGCCGCGGTCTCAAGATCGTATCCCGCGGAAGCAACCAGCGTTAAAACCGCAATCACGGTGTCGCCTGCCCCTGAGACATCATAGACCTCCCTGGCGACCGTGGGAATGACGGTGAAGTCTTTCCTGTTGAGAAGGGCCATCCCGTCCTTGCCCAGCGTGATCAGGCAGGCCCGGCTCTTCAAGATTCGCTGCAAATGCCTTGCGGCATTGAGCATATCTCTTCGGCTTTGCACGGGCCGGCCGCAGGCCTCCTCGGCCTCCTTGCGGTTGGGGGTCAGACAGGTGACCCCGCGGTAACGGCTGAAATCGTGTCCCTTGGGATCCGCAATAACTATCTTTTTCGCCTTTTTCGCCGCATGGATCGTCCCTGCGAGAACCCCAGGGGTCAACACCCCCTTCCCGTAATCCGAGAGGATCACGGCATCGCAGTCCTGAACCTGCCTGTAGATATAATGCAGGAGACGGGACTCCGAGGCCCTGCTCACCGGGGTTTTATACTCTCGGTCTATTCGCAAAAGCTGCTGGTTCTGTCCCATGATCCTGGTCTTGGTGGAGGTGGGACGGCCCGGGTCCGTGACCAAGCCCTGGATCCGGACCCCTTGCTCCTGAAGACGCTCCTTCAGGAAGGTCCCTTTCTGATCCCGGCCCACGACCCCGACAGGATAGACCCTGGCCCCCAGGCCGGTCAGGTTGGAGACCACATTCGCGGCCCCTCCCATGACGGCATTCTCGGACTGGACATCCACCACCTGGATCGGGGCCTCCGGGGAAATCCGTTCGATCTTCCCCCAGATATACTCGTCCACCATCACGTCCCCGACCACGAGGATCTTCCGGCCTTTAACCTTTGAAAGGATTTCCCGTATCTCATCCCTGGTCATGTTAGTACCGTTCTATCTTGTATGTTTTTCATACCGCAATAAACTGTATTAAAAATTGGTTCTTCTCCCATTTAGTGGGTAAAAAGGGTTCGAGGATTCCAGGGTTCAAGGGGTCAAGTGAAATACTTAAATAAAAGAAAAATCTTCAGAGAAAAACACTGGATCCCAAGATTCCTCAGTATAATAGCCGTCGCAGACGGCAAGTATATAGAAAAGCTGGACACGCGCAGCGTAACCCTTGACCCCTGATGTTTTTTAGCACTTCACCCCGTTAGAGGACAACCTCTAACGGGGTTCACTCGACCCCTTGAATCCTTGGACCCTCGGACCCTTAAGTCTTGAAAAGCACTTCACTTGACCCCTGGAATCCTTGACCCCTTGACCCCTGATTTTTCACTCACTCTTTTGGAGATGATTCAAGTTTCTCCAGTATGGCCCTGGCCAGCAGGGGGATCATGATCTCATGGTGCCCGGTCAGGGCGTATCCCCTCCCGCCCTGACGAGTGGGACGGCGGACCACGTTCTCCCTGGGCCGGTAGTGCTGAATCATGTCGAGATTCACGGTCACAAAGTCAGAAACATCGTGACCGAGGTTTCGGGCCACGCTGAGGGCCTTGAGAAAAACCTCAGGGAGAATCACGGCGGACCCGATATTCATCCAGACCCCGCCCCGCCCCAGGTCCGCCACCACCGAGCAGAGGAGTCTGAAATCCGTGAAGGAGGCCTGCCCCATGAGCGCACCGTCCATGGCCGGGTGCATGTGGATGATATCGGCGCCCAGGGCCGCATGCACGGTTGCCGGAATCTTCTTTTTCGCCGATGCAGACAGGATACTGTACTGATGATGGGGAGGCTTCTTCGAAAGAATATACCGGCCCAGGGACTCTCCATACCCCCACCCTCTGGGAACCCCCAGAGACAGGGCGTCCATAATGTCCCTTCCGGTCTCGTCAACCATCCCGAACCTCCCGGTCCGGATCTCCTCCTCAACGTCCTCGGAACTCCCGCCGATGAGTGCGATCTCGTAGTCGTGGATGCTCCCCGCCCCGTTCATGGCCACGGCCGTAACCACGTCTTTTCGGATCAGGTGGATGATCACCGGGGAGAGGCCGCACTTGATCACGTGCGCGCCCATGGCCATCACCACCGGCCGCCCCTGTTCACGGGCATGGACCACGGCGTCCGCCACCTCTCGAAAATCTCTGGCCGCCAGGATATCCGGCAGGGAAGAAATGAACTTTGAGAACCCCTCTCCCTTGCGGCTGACACGCGCAAAGTCATGGATACCGACCTTGTTTTTGCGTTTCTTGATCGGATAGGTCTTGACCTTTTTCAGATCCATGGGCTTGTAATCTTTCATCTGCAGATCCCCCGCTTGGACTCCCGCAGGAAATCCAGGAGTTCCCGAACCTCCGGGATATCCGCCGCCTCCTCAGAAACCCGTGCTATGGCATCCTGGAGCAGGAGGTCGGAGCGGAAAAGAATGCGGTAGGCGTTCTTGAGCTCCCGGACTGTTTCCTCGGAAAAGTTATTCCGCTTGAGTCCAACGGTATTAAGGCCGTGCAGTTCGGCCCGATTCCCTGTCACATTGCAGAATGGGGGGACATCCTTGGGTACGGCCGAGGCGCCGCCGATGATGGCATGCCTTCCCACGCGCACGAATTGGTGAATGGCCGTAAGCCCGCCGATAATGGCATGATCCTCGATTGTGATATGACCCGCCAGTGTCGCGGCATTGGCCATAACCACATGGTTGCCGATCCTGCAGTCGTGGGCCACGTGGCAATAGGCCATAAAAAAGTTATGGTCCCCGATCACCGTCTCGCCGCCGCCATGCTCGGTTCCACGATTCAGGGTCACGAACTCTCGGAAGACATTGTTCCGCCCAATGATGAGGCGGGAAGCCTCTCCCTTGAATTTAAGATCCTGCGGCGGCTCACCGATAGAGGAGAAGGGAAAGAAGACGCACTCCTCACCGATCTCGGTCCACCCTTGAATACTCACATGGGATTTTATCCTGACCCCTCTGCCGATCTTCACATGTTCCCCGATCGTACAGAAGGGCCCGATCTCCGCATCCTCTGCGATCTCTGCCTTGGGATGAATCATGGATGTCTTGTCTATGCTCATCATCCTTGCCTTATCGGTCTACAATGGTAGCCGTTAATTCCGCATCCGCCACCTTCTTGTCCCCGACAAAGGCCTTGCCCGCAAACTTCATGATCGGGACTCGAATCTTGATTACATCCAGTTCCAGGCGAAGCTGATCCCCTGGAGATACGGGATGCCGGAACTTGGCCTTATCAATACTCATAAAATAGATCACCTTGGAGGACGGGTCTTCAACCATATGCATAGAGAGGACCCCGGCGGTCTGGGCCATGGCTTCGATGATCAATACACCGGGCATGATGGGGTGTCCCGGGAAATGCCCCTGGAAGAACGGTTCGTTCGAGCTCACATTTTTGATCCCCACGATCCTTTTCCCCGGTTCCATCTCCACAATCCGGTCCACCAGCAGGAACGGGTAACGGTGCGGAAGATACCTCATGATCTCGTTAATCTCCATCATCCTCTTTTCCTCCCGACAAGAGTTGATACAGCCGATCTACCCGATCCTGAAGCTGGTTGAGTGTCTTGCGGATCGACGGCAGGTGCCCGAAGGAGCCGGCCGCTTTCAACCAATCACGATGATCTATGGCCGGGAATCCCGACACGGTCCGACCGGGCGGGATATCCTTGGTGATACCGGACCGCCCCCCGATGGTGACGTGGTCTCCGACCTTCAGGTGGCCGGCCACACCGACCTGCCCGGCCATGGTCACGTGGTCCCCGATCACCGTGCTTCCCGCAAACCCGACCTGCGCCGCAAGGATACAATTCTCCCCGATCACCACGTTGTGCGCAATGTGGACCAGGTTGTCGATCTTGGTCCCTTTCCCGATCACCGTATCCCCCAGGGCCCCTCGGTCAATGGTGGTATTGGCCCCGATTTCGACATCGTCTTCGATCCTGACCCCGCCCAGTTGGGGGATCTTGAAATAGCGCTCCCCGTCCGGTGCGAAACCGAAGCCGTCGCTCCCGATCACGGCCCCGCAATGGATGATGACCCTTTTCCCGATACGGACGCCCTCCCGGACCTGAACCGAGGAATAGAGCAAGGCATCCTCCTCAACCACGGAATGATCTCCGATCACCACGCCGGGATAGAGCGTCACCCGGTCCCCGATCCGGACGTCTCTCCCCAAGACGACCTTGGGGTGGATGGAAAGGTCCCGCCCGAGCCGGCATCCCTCGTCCTGGACCAGGTCAGGGCTCACGCCCAGAGATTTATAGGGGATTTTTCCCACCAGGGTGGCGACCTTGGCAAAGGCCAGATAAGGATTCCTGGAGCGGATGGCCGGAATCTTCACGGGGATGCCCGGAGAGAGGATCACGGCCGAGGCCCGTGTCTTCTTCAGGGAAGACTGGTATTTTGGATTGGCCAGAAAGGTGATCTCCCCCTCGGCGGCCTCCTGAAGGGAGGCCACTCCGGAAACCCGGACGGCGCCGTCCCCTTCCAGTTCCCCCTGAACCTCGGCAGCCAGTTCCGAAAGTGTCCAGAACTTTTTTTTCTCCTGCTCAGACATATCTACTTATTGCCCCTCTTGTCATACTCCTTCACGACCTCGTCCGTGATGTCGATGGATTTGGAGAAGAAGACCACGCCCCCCTCGGATCGTTCCACAATGGTCGTGTATCCATTCTTCTCCCCGATCTCCTGGACGATCTTGGTGAGTTCCTGCATCACACTCTGCATGAGTTCGGATCCCTTGCGCTGAAACTCATCCTGCTTGTCGGTGGCATAGCGCTGAAGATCCTTGAGGTCCTGCCTGATCTGACCCTCCCTCTCGGCGCGTTTCTCCTGGCTGAGGATGGACTGCTGTTTATCCAGGTCCTCTTTCTGCTTCTGCAGGGTCTCCCGCTTCTTGGTGATGAGATCCTCCTCGGCCTTGACCTTCTGCTCCAGCTCGCCGTTAAGTTTCCGGATCACGGCCGACTGGTCGAAGACCTTTTGAAAATCCACTACCCCGATCTTGAGTTCATTGGCCGAGGCGGCCTGCGCCCCGAAGAGAAAAAGTGCAATGATCAGGGAACTCGTCAGACTCTTTTTCGATTTCATCGGTACACTCCTATAGAAAATGATCATAAAGATCCATCCCCATACGGGCTAAAAACTGGTCCCCAAACTGAACTGGATCGTCTCCACCGAGTCGAAGGGTTCCGGATTGATGGCATTGGCCCAGACAATCTTGATCGGCCCGGCGGGTGACAGCCAGTAGAAACCGATGCCCCAGCTCTTTTTCAAGACCTCTCCGTCGGTCAGATTCGGCCTCCGGACGGCCTTCACGGCATCGGCGAATCCATCCCCATCGGTATCGGCCTCGATATAAGAGGTAATGGTGGTCTCGCTCACCGGATCAAAGGTCTTCCCTGCATCAAAAAACAGGAATCCTTTGAACCCGGCGGACTGGATGATCGGGAAATTATATTCCACATTGGCCAGCGCCAGCTTGCGGCCGCCGATCAGACTTCCGTAAAAGTTCCTCGGCCCAAGGCTCCGGTACTGGTAGCCCCTCAAGGACTCAATCCCGCCCAGGAAGAACATCTCGGACACCGGGATATCCTGCGGGGAGTTCACGTCCACAAACCCGGCCTCGGCGCCCACGGAGAACGTGGTCTTCCAGGGCCCCTGATAGAAGAGGCGGTCCGAGACATAGTACTTGTTGAAATTCGCATCCCCCAGGAGCCCGGCGAATTTGGCCGAGGCGCGGGCCAGGTAACCCCGGGAGGGATCGAGGATATTGTCCACGGTGTTGCGCCGCCAGCCCAAGGTGACCCCGAAGACGGACTGCGTCTGTGTGAGATTCGTATCGTAATTTGAGGCCACATTGGTAAATTTGATATCTTCATAGTCGAAACCGATGGACCCGCTGCTGTATTCATCCAGGGCTCTCCCGAAGGTCACGCTTCCGCCGGCGCTTTCCTCTCTGAAGGAATCATAATCGCTGATGGTCTTGAAGAGATTGAACCCCAGGCTGACCTCTCTGTCGAAGAGCCATGGCTCGACGAAACGGAGATTGAAATTGCTGTCCTCACCGCCCACCACAGCCGAAAGGTCGACTTCTCTCCCGGTTCCGAAGATGTTTTTCTGACGGATATCAAAAGACCCGATCAACCCCTGCGTGGAACTGGCGCCGATGCCGAAACTCAATGAGCCCGTCTGCTGCTCCTTGACTTTCAGATCCAGGTCCACCACCTGCTCCCCGGCCCTCCGGTTGGTGGAGACATCCACATTCTCGAAGTACCCTGTATTCTTGATCCTGACCTTGCTGCGGTCGATCTTGGCAATATCGTACTGGTCCCCCTCCCGGAACCTGAGTTCCCGCCGGATGACGTTGTCCCGTGTCCGGACGTTCCCGATGACATTCACTTCACCGATAAAAACGCGGTTTCCTTCTTCAACATCCCAGGTCAGATCCACGGTCCTGGCCTCGTGATTCAGATCGGTCAAAGGGGAAACACTGGTAAAGGCATATCCCTTTTCACCAAAGAGGTGGGCGATGGCCTTGATGTCGGACCGGATCGTCTCGCTGCTGAAAACCTCACCCTCCTTGGAGGAGAGGCCCGCTCGCAGGGCCTCATCGGGAACGGCGGTCGCGCCTCGAAAATTCATTTTCCCGATCCGGTACTGTTCCCCTTCGAAGATCGGAATGGTGACCGCAATTTCGTTCTCAGCCCATCCCCATCCTTTGAAGGCCTCATAAAAACGGTCCCAGGTCCGTCTCTTAGGCTTTGCGAAGAGAATCTCGGGTTCTCCGAGCTTGACCTCGAGATAGCCGTGGCTGTAATAATAATCTTTGATCCGCTCAAGATCAATGTCCAGGATCTCCCGTTTAAAGACCCCGGCGGATGTGAGGAAGGAGAGCATCCAGTGCTCTTTGGTTTCCATGGCGCGTTTCTTGATCTCACCGGCCTTGATATGCTCATTCCCCCGAAGAAAAATCTCGCCGATGATCACCTTCTTCCCCTCATCGATCTTGTAGGTCAGTTGTTTGTTCTGATTCTTGTCCTCTTCCTCCCGGCTCTGGATCTGGGCGAAATAAAATCCCTCGTTCTGGTACAGCTTCAAGACGGCCTCCTTGTCCCTCTTGATCCGCTTGAGGTCGTAAGGGGAACCGATCCTGGAGAGAAGCGCATCCCGGATCTTGCCCTCTTCCAGCTCCTTGTTCCCTTCAATCGTGATCGAAGAGATAATCGGCTTTTCCTCGATCCGGTAGATCAGCCGGACGCCCCCATCCACAGGCTCGCTCTCCACCTGCACATTCTCGAAATACCCTCCGGTATCATAGATCGCCCGGATGTCCTGTTGCAGGGTTGCCATGGACAGGGGCTCTCCGACTTTGGATGCGATCTTGTTCAGGATGGTCCCGCTGTCGATCCGCCGGTTTCCCACGATCTCGATCTTCCGGATGATGGGAGAGACCCCTTGCTCAGCCCATGCGTGCGGGATATAGGAGCAGAACCATGCCGCGGCCATCCACAGCCAGAAGGCCCATAGCCTCCCTGATTTTTCACCCGATCCCGGTCTTTTCTTCGCGGATATCAACGCTTCACCTCGGATTATCTATACACAGCGACAGAAGTCGTAATCAGTTTGTCATTGTCCGGCCTGCCCTCGGTTTACCGGGGCTTGACCGGACAATCCACCCTTCGACAGGCTCAGGGTGACAATTGTCATGGTGAGCTTGTCGAACCATGGATTCCCCGATCAAGCCTGCCCTCGACCACGATCGGGGGGCGGGGAATGACGTTGTTGATTTATGACGTTCTGTATATTTTCGGGCCGATCGATCTTCCCGTCTCGGCAGAATCAAAAAAACGAATGGAAGCAGAAACAAAAGGGGATCGAGTGAACCGCCCCCTTGGCTGGACCATGCAGGAGACCTTTGGAGCCCGCATCCGCCGCCGCCTCCTCCTCCCGTATCCCCTGAATCAATCACCGGCAGGTCAATCACCAACGCAAAGGCGCCCAGACTCCCGGCCGTAAAAGAAACCTGCTGGTGGAGGAACGTCTTGCCGTAATTGCTCTTGGTCAATGAAGTGATCTCCTCCCAGGTCCCGTTCACGAGGTGGAAGACCCGCGCGCTTTCGGCGCTATAGCTCGCAAGGACCGGAAGGGTGACGGCCGCCTGACCGGTGAGGCTCCCTTCTTTGAGAGAGATATCAACCACCGGCATGGCATACCGGTATAAAATCGGCAAAGACGGAAGCGTCTCCGTGGATATGGAGAGGGTGACCGGCGTATCCGTGCTCAAGGCGCCGGACCCGAACGTCACGCTTGCCCCGAAGATGCTTGTGATCGGATCGAGGATGACATCCGGAGGATCGAGCACGGCCACGGCGCCGCCGGAGCCCGCGCTGATCCATGCCGCTGTTTCGGCGGTGAGCTTCCCTGTGGAGCTGGCGCCCACCGCCGCAGCCGGGGTCTCGCTTGTATTTGAGACCCCGCTGTAGGCGCCGCTCCCGTTTGCGCTGAGATAATTACCCGTGTTTGTTACGGTTCCCGTGGAGGTCGAGAGGATGCCATAGGCCTTGTTCGAGGTGATGGAATTGTCGGTGATCGAGACCGAAGCCGTCTCGGTCAGATAGATCCCGCTTGCGCCGTTTCCTGAAATGGTGTTGCGGTCCAGATTGATCCTGGAACTCACCCCTCCGACCTGGACCCCGTACCCGAAATTGCTCTGAATGGCATTATGATTGACCGTCACGTCCGTCCCGTCCGTAATCAGGATCCCGGCCTCCTCTGCGTTGGAGACGGTGCTCCCTGTCACGGTCACGTTCCTGCTCTGCAGGACCGCGACCGCTCCTCCCCCCCCGGTCAGGGAGAGGGTTGAATTTTTAATCGCAACCTGATCGGCCGCGTCCTGGAGCCCCTCCACCTCGATGCCGTACCCGGATGGGCCGGGCTTCGTGACATTGAATCTCACTTGGTCCAAAGTCGCCCCCGTCTCGGCGCCCGAGGCTCCGCCGGAGCCCGCTGTGTCAGAGATCAGGATCCCGTTGATACAGTCTTTCAGAGTCACGTTCACCAGGACCGCCCCCGTGACCGAGGCGGCATCTCCTAAAATTTTCACGGCCGGAACCGTATTCTGTGTCTGAATGGTGAACCCCGTGAGGGTGACGCCATCTACACCGGTGATGGTGATCCCGCCCTTGAGGAAGGTGCTGTCCGGGTCCGCCCCGATCAGGGTGATGGTTTTGTTCATGACCAGATCTTCAGTGTAGGTTCCGGAAGGAATATAAAGGAGGGCGCCGGAAGAGGCCGCATCAATTGCGGCCTGTATCGAACCGGTCACCTTGATGTAACCGGAAAGATTCGGCGCCGAAGAGGCGTCTCGGGGATCCGCCTGGTAGGTGATCTCTACGGCATCGTTGTATCCGTCGCCGTCCGTATCCACCAGTGAAGGATCGGTCTCGCCGGCATCCAGCACCCCGTCTTTGTTGAGATCCTCTTTGTCATCCCGGATGCCGTCCTTGTCGGCATCCATATCCTTGGGGTCAATATCCTTGCCGTCCAGGATCCCGTCCCCGTCCGTATCCGTGTTCGTGGGATTGGTCCCTGCATTGAATTCGGCCAGATTGGAGAGCCCGTCCCCATCCTTGTCGGAGGCGCCGTCGTCTGTGACCGGGTCCAGGCCGTAAAAGGTCTCGAAACGGTCGATCATCCCATCGCCGTCAGCGTCCGGGTCGGAGATCGAGAAGAGGACCGATTTTCCTTCCTGGAGTTCGGATGGATCAAGGGTGAGCCCCGATGACCCGTCCTGGTTCTCAATCCCCACAGTGGCGGTTGTCAAATCCATGACCTCACCGCCTCGGAGCTCCTTGTATTGGAACAGGATGTCGCTGTTGTTTTCATAAAGGATCACCTCAAAGGTCCGGGCGCCCCCTTTTCCCTCCACCGGCACGCCGATCCACTCCGCCACAAAATAGCGGCTCCCCTCCACCCCCCCGGTTAGGGTATAGATGCTTCCCCCCTTGGAGGGGTCCAGGTTTGAAGAGAGCGGGGCGATAACCGCATTGGGAGCGGCCGCGTCCGGTATGGATGGAAGGCGCAGGGTTGTCTCAAGGCCGCTGGTGTCGTTCGGGAAACCGATCACGCCATTCGCGCCCACGATGATCTGCGTGTAAGCGTTATTGTAAAAATTGAAGGTAAACCCGAGGTCGACCGCCGCACTCACCGCATCGGCCCCGAGGTCGAGCCGGGCACCCCCGGTGGAGGCGCTGATATAGTCATAGGTATAGAAAACCGGAGAGACAAACGCATAATCAGCGGCTAAAACCTGTGCCGGTCTCAGGCTGAATCCCAGACAAAACAGGATCAAGACCCGCATGACCCCTGAAAAACCCTTCTTCAGTAAAGACATATCAGACCCCTTTGTAAGTTAACCAATGGAAAATAGGATATTTGGCCGCAAAAGTCAATCAATATATGTACTTTCCGCAAGAGGCCCAGGATGATCCCCCTGTTTTTTAAACGGTTTCAAATACCGGAAATTCTGTGTTATACTTCAAATAAGGGTTCAAGGGTTCATTAACTTTATGAACGTTCAGCGGAGATCTGCCCATGGGAGATGAAGAAGGTAGTAAACAGAATCATTTAAAGAAAATCTACGTCCTGGACACCAATGTCCTTCTTTACGACCCGGATTCGCTCTTCTCCTTTAAGGAAAATGACGTGGTCATCCCTGTGGTGGTGATCGAGGAGATGGACCGTTTCAAGAAGGACCTGAACGAGACCGGCAGGAACGCACGGCTGGTTTCCAGGAGATTGGATGAACTCCGAAAACAAAAAGGCCTCTCCCAGGGTGTCCAGTTGAAAAACGGAGGCGCCCTCAGAGTCTTTGTGGAAAAAAAGGTCTTTGATCTCCTCCCTCCTGAACTCCACATCTCCAAGGCGGACAACCGGATTCTCTCCGTGGCCATGGCGCTCAAGCAGACCAACCCCAAGCAGGAGGTGATCCTGGTCACCAAGGATACCAACATGAGGATCAAGGGGAATGCCTTCGGCATCCAGGCCGAGGACTACACCACCAACAAGGTGGAAATCAGCGAACTTTATACGGGCGTCACGACCAAGGATGTCTCGTCAGAGATGATCGACAAATTCTACCGGCAAAAAGGACTCCCCTGGGAAACCGATGGACTCGCGCCCAACCAATTCATCCATCTTGTGGATTTGTCTTCCCGCTCACACTCAGCCCTGGCCCGTTATCATGCAGACAACAAGGTCATTTCCCCCCTCAAGGATTTCAGCGCGGGCGTATGGGGGATACGTCCATTGAACAAAGAACAGCAGTATGCCATGGAACTTCTGATGGATCAGAAGGTGAAGGTGGTCACCCTTGTGGGGATTGCCGGAACAGGTAAGACCCTCCTCGCCCTGGCAGCCGGCCTGGAACAGACTGCCGAGCAGGGGCTGTACAAACGGCTGGTGGCCTGCCGCCCCATCCTCCCCATGGGCAAGGATCTGGGTTACCTCCCGGGGGACATTGAGGAAAAGCTTCTCCCCTGGATGCAGCCGATCTTCGACAACATGGAATTTCTGCTCGGCTCATCCGGAGGGCCCGAGGAGATCAAGAGAAACCTCAAGGAACTTCAGGAAATGGGGACCCTTCAGCTCGAGGCCCTGACCTATATCCGGGGACGAAGCCTTCCCAACCAGTACCTGATTGTGGACGAGGCGCAGAACCTCACGCCCCACGAAATCAAGACCGTCATTACGCGGGCCGGTCAAGGGACCAAGGTGGTTCTGACCGGAGATCCCTACCAGATCGATAATCCTTATGTGGATTCATCAAGCAACGGATTGACCTATGTGGTGGAGAGGTTCAAGGGTGAGCCCCTGTCCGGGCATGTCACCCTGTTCAAGGGAGAAAGGTCGGATCTTGCTGAACTGGCGGCAAAGATCCTTTAAACCGGATTCCATCATGGGGAAAGGCTAAGTGGCCCTATTCGTAAATATGGTGGCATTCGAGTGCCGTAGGGCGGGCTCATCGGCGTTCCGCTCCTTGCGGTGTACCAGAAGGGTACGCCTCAGTCGCGCGCCTTGATGCGCCCGCCCTACGACCCTCTCGGTACGTTACCATATTTACGAACAGGACCACTAAGTACTCTTTTTCACAACCAAGATTATCCTTGACCCCTTTCATATTTTTAATCTATAATAAAATAAAATGGGTAAAGAACCATAACCGCTTATTGATAAAGCGTATGCCGGAAGTATAGATACAGAGAATGTTTTCATTTTTATTGACGTTTGTAGTTACTTTGGTCTTTTTTTTGCTCATCCCTCATCCTGCCTATGCCTGGGGACCTGCTACACATATCTATCTCGGCGTGGAAATCCTCAAGGATGTTTCAGCCCTTTCCCCGCTGGTGGCCTCAATCCTTACTAAATTTCCCTATGATTTCCTGTATGGCTGCATCAGCGCGGACATCACGGTCGGGAAGAAATATATTCCATACCGCAAACATTGCCACAACTGGAGAATCGGCTTCAAGATCCTTTCCGAGGCCGAGAGCACGGCGCAGAAGGCCTTTGCCTTCGGCTACCTCTGCCACTTGGCTGCCGATACCGTGGCCCACAACTTTTTTGTCCCCAGCCGCATGATCAGCGCCTACAGCACAAAATCACTTGGGCATACCTACTGGGAGATCCGCGCCGACAGCCTGATCGGGCGCAAATACTGGCATGAATTCAAAAAGATAGACAAAGAGGTCCAAAAAACCCACGACCGGCTGATCCGGACCATCGTGGAACGGACGATTTTCCCCTTTGAGGTGAACAAGGGAATCTTCAACGGCATCCTGCTGATCAACCGCCTGAAACAGTGGCGCCAGATCGTCCGGGGCCTGACCTCCTTTTCCCGGTGGAGCCTGGGATTGGAAGACATGAACAAATATCACCGCCTCTCCATGCTTCTCATCCTGGATCTCCTGATCTCCTTTGAGCGCGCCGAATGCCTGAAACTGGACCCCACCGGAAAGGCCAATATCCGATCTGCCGGAAAGCTCAAAAAGAGCCTGAAACGCCTTGCCTTGGGGAGCAGGCTCAACGACTCCGCCTGCGAGTCCGTTGTCAAACAACTTCCGGTTCAGGCCCCATTCTTTGAATAGAAACTCGCTGTTTCCGGACTTGCCACCCTGCTGATCATCCTGTAAGATCTCCTTTAATGCAGCAGACACGGTTTGCGTAACTTGTGAGGTTTGTCCGATGGCGTCAGCTTCACCAAGGTCTAAGAAAATCTCAAAGGGAAAGGGGCCGGCAACCCCGAAGCATGCCCCTCTGATCGGCGCCCACATGTCCATTGCCGGCGGGATCTCCCTCTCCCTGGGCCGAGGCCGTGATCTCGGCTGCCGCACCATACAGATTTTCACCCGGAACGCAACACAATGGAAGGCCCCTCCCCTGTCCGAGGAAGAAGTCCTCTCATTCAAAACCATGGAAAAACAGACCGGAATCTCACCGGTGGTGGTGCACGATTCTTACCTCATCAATATCGCCTCCCCGGACCCCAAGAAACTCGAGGCCTCCCGGAACTCCCTGCTCCAAGAGATGGAGCGGACCGAGACGCTAGGCATCCCTTATCTGGTCATGCACCCAGGCGCCCACATGGGGTCCGGTGAGAAAGAGGGCCTGCTGCAGATCAGCCGATCCTTGAACGACCTGCATAAAAAGACGAGCGGCTTTGCCATGAAGATCCTGCTCGAAACCACGGCCGGCCAAGGGACCAACCTGGGATACACCTTCGAGCAGATCGAACGGATCATCTCCTCAGTAACTGAACCCGAACGGCTGGGGGTCTGCGTGGATACCTGCCATATCTTCGCCGCCGGCTACGACATCCGAACGGACGAGGGATATGAAGAGACCATGAGCGCTCTTATCGCGCGCTTCGGCCTTGAGAAGATCCGGTGCATCCACGTCAATGATTCCCAAAAAGAGTTCAAAAGCCGCGTGGACCGCCATGGACATATCGGTGAGGGGGAGATCGGGCTCCCGGCGTTCCGCCGCCTCATGACCGACCCCCGTTTCAAGACCGTCCCCAAGATCCTCGAGACCCCCAAAGGGAAAAATGATGAGATGGACAGGAAAAACCTGGACCGTCTCTTGAACCTGGCCCGATCTTCCGCCACCTAAATTCAAGAAGCGCCTTGACCGTTAAACACAGAGGGAGAAATTCCCCTCTTTGGCAAAGACTCGACGAATGGGTCCGCGCTGTTTGAACATCTTGACATGGGCTCATGTTTGATAATATAGTAAGAACAAAGTGGGTTGGGTTAATAGCATCAGGAGGCTATGTAAATGAAAATCAGAGTTATATTAGAGCCGAGTGAAGACGGGGGATATACCGTAATCGTGCCCGCGCTGCCGGGTTGTATAAGCGAAGGCGATACGAGAGAGAAAGCTCTCACCAACATAAAGGAGGCGATAGAACTGTATCTTGAGCCGGTTGATGATGATCTTGATTTTGCTCAAGACGCCGAATTTCTGGACATAGCGGTATGACGAAAGTCCCGAGCCTCGGCTATGAAGAAGTGATCAAGGCTCTGCGGCGCGGGGGGTGGGTTGTCGTCAGGCAGAAAGGCAGCCACATACGCCTGCAGAAACACACTCAGACGGAGGTACTCAAGCTTACTGTTCCCGCCCACCGTCCAATCAAACGCTCTACACTTTCACATATCCTGAGACAGGCGAGATTAACGGTTGATGAATTTCTGAATCTGTAAAGTGGCGAGCACTTCACTTGACCCCTGGACCCCAAGATACCACAGTGTAGTAGCCGTCGCAGACGGCAAAGATGGAGAAAAGCGGTGCACGCGAAGCGTAATCCTTGACCCCTGATGTTTTCACCCACTCTTTTGGAGATGAACTGAAAATCTAAACCTTCTTTTAAAACTGGCATGAATTGAGCCTTTCCCCTGCAAAGTGCATTTTCCAGGGAATGTGCTATACTATTGAACATCCACAGGCTGTATGTCCGTACTGAAGGGGTGATCTGTATGGCATTAAAACACGGATCCAAAAAGGCCCTTCTGGTGATCGATATGCTGAATGACTTCATCCTTCCGGAGGCGCCGCTCAGGGTCCCCTCGGCAGCGGGGATCATCCCTTTTCTTCAGGAAAAACTAAAGGAAATGAGATCGCAAAGGCTTCCGGTTATTTACATCTGTGATGCACACGACACTGACGACCAGGAATTTGAATACTGGCCGCCTCACGCCATGGAGGGGACCAGAGGCGCCGAGGTCATCGACTCTCTTGCCCCGGAACCTGGAGAGGTTATCATAAAAAAGAAACGATACTCGGGCTTCTACCAGAGCGGACTGGACCGGACGCTCAAATCCCTGGGGGTTGGCCATCTCATGGTCACCGGCGTGGTAAGCAACATCTGCGTTCTGTATACGGTGGCGGACGCCCGATCCCGGGGTTATCAGGTGAGCGTTCTCCGGGACGGCGTGGCCGGACTGGACCCAGGGGACCATGCCTTCGCCTTGAAGCAGATGCAGGAGGTCCTCCATGCCGAGATCGTCTGACCGGGAAAGGGCAGGAACACGAACAAAAAAAGATTTCATACGGCCACCGATGAAGAGATACGCCAGGGTAAGATCACCGATGTCTACTTTGAACGGACCCTCGAAGTCTTGAAGAAAAAGGGGATCCGCAAACACGTGCGGGCCGAGTTCATTGCCAAGGAGCTCCCCATGGGTTATGAATGGGGGGTCCTCGCAGGGATCGAGGAATGCGCCTCACTCATGGAAGGGCGCCCGGTTCACATCCGGTCCATGAAAGAAGGCTCTATCTTCTATCCCCTGGAACCGGTTATGGAGGTGGAGGGAGAGTATACGGACTTCACCCTCTTCGAAACCGCCCTCCTCGGCCTGATCTGCCAGGCATCGGGTGTGGCGACCCGCGCCGCACGCTGCAAAAAGGCCGCGGGTGACCGTGCCGTGATCAGCTTCGGGGCCAGAAGGATGCACCCGGCCATTGTCCCGATGATCGAGCGGAGCGCCTATATCGGCGGGTGCGACGCTGTCGCCGTTGGAAAGAGCGCAGAACTCATCGGGGCCGCGCCTGTGGGGACCATGCCCCACGCCCTTATCCTGGTCATGGGGGATACCCTTACAGCCACCAGGGCCTTTCACGAGATCATCGATAAAACCGTGAAACGGGTCTCCCTGATTGATACCTTCCACGATGAAAAGTTCGAGACCCTCAATGTGGCCGAGGCCATGGGCAAGGATCTTTATGCGGTGCGACTCGATACGCCCGGCTCCAGGCGAGGGGATTTCCTGAAGATCCTTCAGGAGGTACGCTGGGAACTCGATCTTCGGGGATTTAAGGACCTCAAGCTCTTTGTCAGCGGCGGTCTCAACGAAGAGGAGATCCTCCGTCTCAATCCGGTGGTCGATGCCTACGGCATCGGGACCTTCATCAGCAACGCCCCGGTCGTCGACTTTGCCATGGACATCGTGGAAATAGAAGGGAAGCCCCTGGCCAAACGGGGCAAGTGGTCCGGGGCCAAACGGGTGGTCTTTTGCCCCCACTGCCGCGCCAGAAAGATCCTCCCGCTGAAAGACAAGCAGGATCTCTGTACCTGCGGAAAAGCATATATCGACCTTCTCAACGCCCTGCTCAGCAGCGGGAAGGCCGTCCAAACCCTTCCAGACCCCCGGCCAATCCGGGAATTTGTCCTGGGCCAGCTCGCCAGTCTATGATCCCCTGGTTCCGTCCGTGCAGAGAGCCGGTTAAACTCCTTGAAAAGGCGGCCATCCCATTATATAATAGAAAAAAGCTGGACGGATATCATATCGGTCCGATCATATTTTCATCCAACTACAAGGAATCCTGACGAGGCAGACCCTATGCAGATCTATTTTGAACAGGAAGGCCGGCTTGAAAATACCCCTCTGTCCGGAATACTGAAATCCCTTTGTGACCGCTTGGAAAGCGGGATGCTGACCATTGAGCAGGACGAGATCAAAAAGTCGATCTACCTCAACAACGGGAACATCGTTTTTGCCACGTCGAACTGGGAGAACGACCGCCTGGGAATCTTCCTGTTCCAGCACGGGAAACTCACGCTCGAGGATTTCGAGCGATCCTCGGAGCTCATGACGCCGAATCGGCGACATGGGGAGATCCTTGTGGAACTGGGGGTCATCACACAGCAGAATTTGAATTGGGCGGTCAAAGAACAAGTCAAAGAGATCATCATGAGCCTCTTTCACTGGGACCGGGGGAGCTATACCTTTATCTCCATGGACCCTCTCAAAAGCGAGCCTATCACGCTCAAGGCCAAAACCCTGGATTTGATCCTGGATGGAACGAGACGCATCACCAGCTGGAAAATCATCCAGTCCGGGATCGGCTCCCTGGACGCACGCTTTAGGCTTTGTGAATCAAACGGGGAGATCCTCAACAGGATATACATGAAGCCCAAGGAAAAAAAGGTGGTCGAGGCGCTCCATCAGGCCCGATCGGTCCGGGAGATCTGTAATGAACTTGAAATCGGCGATTTCGAGATTTGCCGTATCCTGATGGGGCTTCAGGCCGTCGGAATCATCGAAAAAGCCGCAAGCCGTGTGGAGACCTGCTGAAACCGAATATCATTCCCCCCTGTTTCTATTTGACCATCAAAAATAGATTTGTCAAGAATGCCCTCTTTGTTGTATCCTATTAAATGGATTTAACAGGAGAGAGGGCCATGGCACTCCTTGAGTTCCAGGTTGATGAGATTTTCAGCATTGAAGAAGGTCTCAAGGTCTTACGGGAAGAGATTGAACGGAACAGCAGTATTGAGCTTGTTAATATTCCTCTCAATCTGATCCGGGAATGGCGTCCCCTGCTCCAGGGGAAAAAAGTGACCTTGTACAACAACCTTGTGGACGGACTCCCCGCCGACATCCAGGACCTCGGCAGAGAGGTCTTCACCTCCGTGAAGATGAAAGGGACGATTTACGGACGGGTCGTAGAGAAGGGTGAAATCTTTCTCAAGCATAAGATCTACAACATCTGGTACGACGATAAAGAGATCCTCAACATCGGGGGCATCACCTACAGACGATGCGTGAAATGCATCCAGTCCATGCACCGGGATATCCTCCTCGAAGACCAGATGGATGTCCTGAACATCATGACCCTTTATGACGCGGAAAGAGGGACCGAGGCCATCCTCAAAGCCGTGGAAAAATCATCCCGTGTTCGGATCGTAAACCTTCCGAAAATCCTTGTGAAAAAGGTCGTGGTTCAGCTCGACGCAGACGACATCAAGATCATCTGCGCCCAGAGGAGCGACGAGGCCAGAAAGGTGGCAAACCAATACAACGCCAAGGTCTCGGGAAGCCTGCTCAATGTCTATTCCATGTACAAGGGGAAAAAAGTAAAGAGCGGCGGGATCGCCCTGGACGAGAGCTTCTTCAGCGTGGATTACCTGGAGGATGAGATATACTCGATCCTGGGTATCGAATGGCCCCGCTGCCCCTCCTGCATGACCGACTTCTACGAACTGGGCTGGCGCGCCGCCACCAAGGTCAGATAATCTCAGCCAAGGGGTCACCCATTGATCATTGGATCATATTTCAAGGGAAAAGACATAACCCCCCGGTGGGTATGCCCCATGTGTAGATAGGTAACCGGTCATTCTGGGCTGTTCAGACGTCCCAGAAGGATCGTAGCGAAGACGAAATTCATCCTTTCTTCCTTCTGTACCTTTTTGTAAAAGTCACAGACCTTGCAGTCGTCATATTTCCTGGCGAAGGTCCCCTGGATCTTTCCGCCGCACAGGGTCCCCGCGACGACCCAGCAGGCCCGGCCTGCATTTCTGCCGCCGTGCACCCCATCAAGTTTGCCCAATGTTGCCGCAGGGCATTCACCCAGATCGTGCACATGTCTACCTCCGGGTTCCCGGCCGCATTTCTTGATATCCCAGCAGTTGAGTTTTTTCATATAAGGCTTTTCTTGCAGCATTTCTATAAATTATATTTCCCCGCAACGAAACTGTCAACAACTGAAACACCATGAACATGAAACACCATGAACATATTTTTTTTGCAGCCTCTCCGGGAACGGATAATGATCAACCGCCTTACAATAATGACGATAGGGACTTAACAATTTGCATCTTCTTGTCTATTCATTAGCCCGACTTCCGCAACTCGCTCCTGAAACGGACGAATTTTCCAGGCAAGGAGAGTGTAAGCCATTGATATAGAAAGGTGCGCCTTCTTGAAATGGCTTGTAGTGCCGACCTACCCTCTTGGTATGGAACGAGCGCTTCGGCTGGCTCGGAGGCCTTTCTTTCAGCGCCTCGGCCTGGCGGGTGCGCTGCCGGGACGAGTTCATCGGCTGGAGTGAAGACGCCCGCAAACAGACCCTGCAACTCGTGGTCAACAACAGCCGGTTTCTGATTGCGCCCATGGTCAAGGTGCCGGGCCTGGCCTCCCACGTTCTTTCTCAGTGCTCTAAACGGCTCGCTGAGGACTGGCAGGAACGGTATTCGTATCGGCCCCGTTTTGCTTGAGACCTTTATAGAACGAGGCCGGTTTACGGGGGCCTGCTATCGCGCCGCCAACTGGCACTATGCGGGCGCCATCACGGGTCGAGGCCGTCAGGGAACAGGAACGACGACCAAAGATGTCTACCTGTATCCCCTCTGCGATGATTGGAAAACGACCTTGTGCCGGCTTGCGGATGGAACCGTTTCCACTCGTCAAAAACCACCGTACCGGGAACCAGCCGACTGGACCGAGGAAGAGTTCGGCGGCGCGGCGTTGGGCGATAAAAGGCTGGGGAATCGACTGATGCAACTGGGCGGATCTTTTTTCGCTATGCCTGCCGACAACATCCCCCAGGCGTGCGCCACCGATGCCGCCGCAAAAGCGGCTTACCGGTTCTTCGACAATGATCAGGTTAGTATGAATGCCATCCTGTCGCCCCACTTCGAGACGACTGAACAACGCCTGCGCGCCCAAGAAGTCGTCCTGGTCGTACAGGACACCACGAGCCTCAATTACACGAGCCATCCCGAAACCATCGGCCTCGGTCCCATCAACACGCAGGGCGATAAAAGCATAGGACTTCTGCTGCATGATACCATGGCGTTTACGCCGGAGGGCACCCCGCTCGGTCTGCTCGATGTGCAGTGCTGGGCGCGAAACGAAGACGAGGCAGGCAAGCGGCACGAGCGCCACGGCAAGCCTATTGAAGGAAAAGAGAGCTTCAAATGGCTCAAGAGCTACCTGGCCGTCTCTGCAATCCAGGCCAGGTGCCCCAACACGAAGCTTATCGTGATGGCGGACCGCGAGGCCGATGACGATGAGTTGTTTGCCGAACATCTCCAAACCCGCAAAAGCGCCGAGCTGCTCATCCGGGCGGAACGATCTCGCAATCGAAACGTCGCCGACGATGAGGAGCACATCCAGCGCCTGTGGCCTTTCATGGATGCCCTGAAGCCTGCCGGTGTGGTAGAGGTGGCGGCGCCGCCGCGACCGGATCGGACTCTGCGGACGGCGAGGCTCGAAGTTCGCTTTGCCCCGGTCACCCTCAAGACCCCTCATCGAAAACCCGGTTTGCCCGATGTGCCGCTTTATGCCGTCCATGCCAAGGAGATCGACGCGCCCGCCGGCATCGAACCGCTCGAATGGATGCTGCTTACCACCCTGGCGACGACCTCCTTTGAGGAGGCAAAGGCCGCCCTTGCCTATTATACCAAGCGCTGGGGCATTGAAATATACCACCGCGTGCTCAAGAGCGGCTGCCGCATTGAGGACAGGCAACTGGGAACAGCACGGCGTCTGGAAAACTGTCTGGCGATCGATATGGTGGTGGCGTGGCGGATTCATCATCTCACCTGGCTCGGTCGTGAAACACCGAACGTGCCCTGCACGGTTTACTTTGACGATGCAACATGGAAAGCCCTTGTCGGCTTCATGAATCAGACCCCCGTGGTCCCGGCTGCGCCGCCCACGCTCCGGCAGGCGATGATCATGGTCGCGACGCTGGGCGGCTTCCTCAACCGCAAATCGGACGGCGAGCCAGGGACGGAAACCCTCTGGCGCGGGCTGCAGCGTCTTGACGATATAACCCAGGCGTACATCGCCTTTGTGCTTCGACCTCAACATATCCCCCCTGCGGTCTCATCCAACCCCGGTTATGGGTAAAGATGAGCATCAAGGGAGGGGATGCCCGCCGGCAGTTCCCTCGCCCCTTGTGGGAGAGGATAAGGGTGAGGGGTAAAGCATTTCGATTAACTGCATACTCCCGGAATGGCCAAACTCCGGGAGTCCCCCGGCAGAGCCGGGGGTTTACCTATATGCAATTAAAAGGTGTTTGTTTGCGTGTACTTATTGGATTGAAGCTTCGTTTTTAACTCCGCCATCATAAATGCCAAGGCGTCGTTCGAAACGATGTGTGAGTCTGATTCTGAATTTGAAGTCCGGCTTCGTCTGACGACTACGCCGTGACAATCTTCGTTCTCACTACGTTTCGAACGAAGATTGGTGGCGGTGGCTGGACTCGAACCAGCGACTCTACGGATATGAGCCGTATGCTCTGACCGGCTGAGCTACACCGCCCCAAACTACCAAGACCGTTTAAATTAATGAATTCCGCTTAAATTGTCAAGAATATTTCTGTGAATTGGGTCTGCGACAAAAATGCCTGCCCTCCGACTGGATCGGGGGATCGGAGGACAGGGCCAACCGGAGCATCCACTCCTTATATTTTGTCTGGGTTCCCCGATCCAGTCGGGGAATGACGCTCTCAGAGAAATGCTAATGGGTGTCTGACCCCCATTTCCCTACTTCGCATTCTCATAAATATCTTTGCCGATCAAGGCAAGCAGAGAGTCAAAATGCTGGTAGACCTGCTGCCGGGACATGGCCCTGGATGCGTTCTTCTCCAGAATAAAATCCCCCTCTCTGAGTCCGAGAACGGCGGCATCCCTGGAGCGGATGGCCCTGACCCAGATTTCAACATGATAATTCTCTGAGCGGTCCGTACCCGGTCGATCCGTCTCTTTGCCGATCTCCACTTGACCGAGCACCACCGCATCAACACCCAGTCTTCGTCCCTGGATGGCGGTGAGCTGGTTATTCTCACGCAGCTTTTCAAAACTCTCCGGGGTGTTGTCCACGGAGAGCGGGCCATCCATGACTTGAAAACCTCGCACATGGAACTGCTGGCCGGCAAAACCGGTAAAATCTTCTCCAGCCTCTGAAAACATGCCTATAGGTAATGAGACGTTTATCCTGTTTGTGATCAGTATCCCGAGTCGAAGGGACTCACTGGCGTGAGGAATCACCCCGATGTCCGAAAGCCTTTTCTTAACCTTATCCTCGGAGACAGAGGCCTCCAGTTCAATCTTGTAGAGGTTTTCGACGCGGGCATCCAATACGAACCGGTACCATTCGATATAATAGAACGGGTCCGTGGAGAGGATCTTCTCGTAAGCCTTGTCCTGGTCCGGAGCTTCGGTATAATTGAGGATGCCGGAGAGCGATTCCTGGATCGCGTTCCTCAAGGCCTTGTCAAGGGCCCTGTTTCTGGCTCCCTCTACATCCCCTCTGAGGATGACACCGGTCCCTGAGCCCTGAACGATTTTCCCCGCCGAAACCGGACCGGGGAAAAAGCAAAAAAACACTAAAGCGGCACAAAGGATCCGTAAGTGCGACAACTCACCCTCCAAAAACCGGCATGCAGGAACGGTCCGTCTGAAGCATCTCCAGGAACGCCTCGATCCGGATCCTGGTCCTCTGGTCGAGGGGCCCGGGCTTATCCCCCTCGAGGGTCAGCACCGGGACATTCAGCTTTTTCCTGAACAGGATGTCTTCGATCTGCCGGAAGCAGAAGGCCTGAACGTAATGGATCACCCCCTGGATCCCGCGCATTCGGATCTGGGCCGTGATATCTTCAATCCGGCCGTACACGCTGTAGGGATAGGTGTAGTGGAGGTACTGCTCCACCAGGTCCTCGGTCTCGTACGGCATGGCGAACTGGCGCTGGATCTCATTGAAAACCACCCTGGCCCCGGCCTCTTCGATAAAGTCATAGATCCCCCGCGTGATGGGGGGGACGCCGATAAACCCGATGCGGGGCCCGTCCGGAAACGGACGCCGTTCTTGGACTTCCGCCAGGAAGCGGTCGAGATCCTTTTCGTATGCCAAGGGGTCACCCCGGAAATCACTTGAGCAGACCTGATAGATATGGTTCTCCTGACCGGTTACCCGGTTCCCCTCCCAGGTCTCACGGTCTATCACCCTGATCTTTTCCCGAACCCGGTCCAGGGCCTCCTTGACTTTCTGCGCTTCCCCCCATGAGGCGCCGAAATGCTCAGCCATCTTCTCTATCTGAAGGCGGAGCAGGTCGTGGTCCCGGTCGTAGGGAAAGGCAAAAGGAAATATGCGGATCCCCTCTTCCTCAAAGACCTCCATGAGGGCCTGGGTATTGCTGCAGTCTCCCTGGGTCACGGCCACGATCTCGGACAGATGCCGGACTCGGGCCGCCGCATAGATCCCCTTGATCCATCCACAGGTGTTCCTCGGGAATCCCCGGGTCTCGGCCTCCTCCACACGAAGGCCGGCTTCGGGATCCTCGATAAAGATGTTGTTCAGATCTACCGGAATACGGCCGGCCGCGAAGAGGACTTCGACTGGGATGCTGGTGGTAAACCCGACCTTCTTCTGTTCCATGAAATGCACTCTACAACACTGCCCCTGCCATGTCAACATGGGACATGATGAAGGGTTCTGACCCCCGTAATATCTAATGTTTATCTGCCGTCAAACAGGAAGGTTCCTGAGTGGCCCTATTCGTAAATACGGCGGCATTCGAGGCCGTATGGCGGTCTCATTAGCGTTCCGCTCCTTGCGGTGTACCAGAGGGTACGCCTCAGTCGCGCGCCTTGATGAGACCGCCCTACGACCCTCTACCGGTAAACCGAGTACAAGTCGGTACGTTACCATATTTACGAACAGGACCACTAAGCGCCGAAGCTACCTGCTCTTATGCCCATCGCGCCGATGACCAACTTTTACTACGATGACCACGAGCATGTCATCCCTGATTTCGTAGATGATGCGGTAGACACCTTGACGGACACGATACCTCTCCTGACCGGACAATTTCTCACAGCCCGGCGCCCGCGGATCCTTAGCCAGCAAATCGAAGCATTTAAGAATCCGAACGACATCCTTGTTCGGAATACCACGAAGATCCTTGGCAACGGATTTCTTGAATATCAGTCTATATCTTGCCATGGGCCTTCAAATCTTTTAACAACGCCTCGTAAGTTATGGCGGGCTCCTTCGCACGATCATCGAATGCAGCGAGATCTTCCTGATCCTCTCTCAGGATGACCCGAACTGCGTCATTCACGATGTCAGACAGACTGCGCTGGGTATGAACCGCCTTCAATCGCAGGGCCCGGTGAAGTTCCGGCTTAAAATAGATAGTGGACCGTTTTGCTTCACTCATTTTCGTCACCTCCATGGCTGAGTTTAGCGCTATGACGTTGTTATGTCAAGACATTATAATGTCGCACTATGAATTTGCTCTTACAAGCATAGCAGGGAAATACCCATAAACTTTCATACCTTCAAAAAAATATTTGGTGTGAGGGATCACAAAAGTCACTGATCACAATTTCATAGACGGGTTTCAGGGAGCGGGGGCTTTTGCGGGTGCATGCTCAGAAGAAGATCCCTGCGATTGACAAACTCCTCCCGGTCATAGGCGGACATCTCCACGATGCCTGTGTCCATGCGGATGGCATCCACGGGGCAGGCCTCCACACAGAGGCCGCACATGATACAGCGGTCCAGAACAATATTAAACTCCACAGGATATTTCTCGATGGCAGGGTCCCGGCTTTCACCGGCGCGGACATGGATGCACTGCGCCGGACAGATGGTGGGGCAAAGCATGCAGGCCACACACCTTGGGGAACCGTCTTCCCTTTGGACCAGACGATGCCGGGCCCGGTATCCGGCGGGGATGACCCGGCGCTCTTCAGGATACTGGATGGTCACGGCCCCCTTCTTGCTTTTCATCAGGCCGAACAGGTGCGCCGTATGAATGAAGAGATTGCGAAAGAAGTGCCTTGCCGTGATCGCGAGCCCCTTCACCACTTCGCCCACGTAGAGACGTTCCAAAAGGCCCAGTGAGCTTTTTTCTTTCTCTGTTGTTTTCATATTATCCGATAACCAACCTTGTCATTCCCCGACTACCAAACTTGATGGTCTAAGTTATATTCCCCCTCCCCTGGTGGGAGGGGATGAAGGGGAGGGGGGTAACAGGGTAAATTCACAGCATTTCTCACCCTCACCCCCACCCTCTCCCATCAAGGGAGAGGGGGTTTTTGGACTTTTCACGAGTTCACCAACCTTGCCATTCCCCGACTCGATCGGGGAATCCATGGTTCGACAAGCTCACCATGACAATTGTCACCCTGAGCCTGTCGAAGGGTGGATCGCCCGGTCGGGCCTGTCCTCCGACTTGATCGGGGGACCGGACGATGACAAAATGGACAATGACAACAAAGGATATGAACCACTATTTTTTGATCACATACTTCGACGATGAACCTAAAATACCAGAACAACGATCCCGGTCACCACAATGTTTAAAAACGAAAGCGGCAGCAGTCCTTTCCACCCGAGGCGCATAAGCTGGTCATAGCGGAACCGGGGAAACGTCCACCGGACCAGCATCTGAAACCAGCAAAAAAAGGCGACCTTGAATACAAAGGAAGCGACCTGCAATGTCAGGACCAGACCATGGGGAAGCCCGGCCCGAGTTCCCCATGGGAATTCAAACCCATGCTCATACAGGAAGGGGACCTGCCACCCCCCGAAAAAGAGTGCCGTGATCAGCCCGGACATGACCACAATCTCCACGAACTCCCCGATCCAGAGAAGTCCGAACTTCATCCCGCTGTACTCTAAGAAAAAACCGATGATCTCCGACTCCCCTTCCGGGAGGTCAAAGGGGACCCGCTTGGTCTCGGCCACGGCGGCTGTGAAGAAGATCAGGAATCCGAGCGGCTGGACCATCACCCCCCAGCGGGGGAGAAAGCCCCAGATGAGCTCCCCCTGCGCATGGGCGATCTCGGAGAGGCTGAGCGATCCAAAAATCATGAGGAGGCCGATGACGGAAAGCCCCATGGAGACTTCATAGGAGATGGTCTGCGCCGCGCCCCGGAGCGCTCCGAGGAGACTGTATCGGTTGGCCGAGGACCATCCGGCCAGGATCACCCCGTAGATGGAGAGCCCGGCCGCGACAAAAACAAAGAGGATCCCCACGTGGATGTCGGCCACCTGAAGCGTGATCTCCCGGTGGAACAGATGGATGGGCGGGCCAAAGGGGATCACGGCGAACCCGACCAGTGCCGTGGTAAAAGCGATAAACGGGGCCAGGGTATGAATAAAGCGGTTGCCTGAAGGCGGGACGAAGTCCTCCTTGGTCAGGAGTTTCAGGGCATCGGCCAGGGGATGAAAAAGGCCGATGAGGCGCATGCCCAGGATATCGGCGCGGTTGGCGCCGATTCTGTCCTGCATCACAGCGCTCTGTTTCCGCTCGACCCAGGTGAGGAGCAGGCCCATGACCATGAGAAAGCCGATCATCAGACCTATCTTGACGAGAATGATGACGATGTCCATTATGCCGTCCCCGTGTCCAGGCCGAGCGCCTGGGCCAGCCGGGCCAGGATATCCCCGGACCCAAGAGATTCACCGAATGGAGAGACCACGCCCTTGAACTGCTGGGCCTTCCCCTCGAAGTTGATAAAAGTCCCACCCTCTTCAAGGGACATGGCCGAGGGGAGGATCATCCGGGCAGATTCGTCTTCCGGGCCCGCGGTGCTCTTCTGGAGGATGAGGACCCCCTCTGCCCCGAAGAGGGGAGATGGTTTCTGCTTATTCAAAAGCCTGGGGAGATCATCTCCGATCATGTAGAGGAGTTTGATTTCCCCCCTGGCCCAGGCCCCCAGAATCCACTCCGCATCCTTTTCTCCGGCCGCAAGGCCGGCCTGTTCCAGGCCGCGCCGGTTCGGGAAACGGTCCTTGCGGATCAGGATATCATCTTCATATGCGGACGGGTCCACGGGAAACCCCGTGCTCACGTTCCGGACGCCAAGATGTTCCACAAAGAGCCTCTTCGCGGCCCCGGCTGTTTCACAGGTAACCGAGGGATGCACGATCAGCCCGATGCACTCAGGTCCGTCCTGGTCGATCACCTCCCGAATCCGGAGCGCCGTCTTCTTGATCATGGTCTCCCATCCCACCGGTATCATCCGCTTCCCTTCACGCATCAGGGGTTCTCCGATCCGCTCCGGTGAATCCACGGCCCGGTAACCGTAGCGCCCCGTGTCGCACATCCAGTATCCGTTCACCTCGGGGTTGTACCTTGGTCGAAAACGATAGACGCGGCGGTCGTTGATCTGGATGTCGCTCTTCTCGTTGTAATCCACGGTGATGTTGCACCCCCGTGCGCAGAAGGGGCATACGGCATCCCCATGCTTCAGCATCCAGACCCGCTGCTCAAAGCGGAAGTCTCGGTCGGTCAGGGCCCCTACCGGACAGAGGTCCACGACATTCCCGCAGTAAGGGTCTTTTAGAACCTCACCCGGATAGGTGGAGAGATACGATTCCGCACTCCGCTCGAAGATCCCCAGGCGTTTCACCTTGGATACCTCTTCAAAGAACCGGACACAGCGTGAGCAGAGCACACACCTCTCTTCGTCCATGACAATGGTGGGCCCCAGGATAAACACCTTTCTCTTGTTCCATCGTTCTTCGAGATAACGGCTGGTGTAAAGGCCGTATTCCATATAATAGTCCTGGAGAAAACATTCTCCGGTCTTGTCGCAGACCGGGCAGTCAATGGGGTGGTTGATCAGGAGAAACTCCAGGATGCTCCGGCGTGCGTCACGGACCTTATCGGTTTCGGTATGCACCACCATGCCATCAACCGCCGGTGTGGTACAAGCGGTCTGAAGCTTGGGGAGTCTCTCGATCTCCACCATGCACATCCGGCAGCTTCCCACGGCCGAAAGAGCCGGGTGGTAGCAGAACCGGGGGATGAGGATCCCCAGCCGGTCCGCGGCCTGCATCACCGTGGACCCCGGCTCAACCAAAATGCTCTTTCCATCGATGGTCAGTTTGGGCATGATGTCTCTTTCAATCCTGATCGCCTCACAAGAAGTCTTATTCCCCCCCCCCCCCC
>Ga0210036_1000842_pt1 | contig 35411 bp, 26 predicted proteins | sample CryGeymeta201515_FD_185469 | JGI IMG/M metagenome (GOLD analysis project Ga0210036, IMG submission 185469) | Groundwater microbial communities from Crystal Geyser aquifers in Utah, USA - Crystal Geyser metaG 2015-15 (SPAdes) (version 2) | ecosystem: Environmental > Aquatic > Deep subsurface >...
AACTGAATTCGAAGTACAGGAGATACTTCCATGATGGCTGGCAATCCAGTTTGGTTGCCAGTGCCTTCGCATCGATCGATCCTGTACTGGGTGTACAGGAATGGCAGTGGGTGTCATGAAGATATGGGCCGTTGGACATAGACTTTTGACACCAAGTAAGTTCTCATTCAAAGGATATTCGGCCAACGAATGGGGTCGGTGTCAACGTGGGTGTCCAGTACTTAGGAGAGGGGGGTTACTGATGTCGTTGGTGTCAAGGTGTTGGTGTCAAGGGGGTGCGCGATGCGAAGGAGTCTCCTGCAAGGTGTCGGTTTGCGAGATGGTCTCGTCGTTCCGGTTGCAGGAGTCGTAGTAGTAGCCTTCAATGGAGGGGTTGCCTACAAGGCATGTCATCGACGTACGATGAGTCCTTGTCCGGTAGTGGGAGAGATTCCTGTATGTCCAGGGTGTATCTCCAGTGGTTCCAGTAGACTGAAGCGTCCCTCAGTCTGTAGTCCGGTCCTGCCGGTCAATGGCTTGCTGGAACAAGACCAAAAGTCCATGTGGCAGGGGTTCCATTGTCGTCCTCTGTACGAAGAGAGACTGTGGGCTTGTCGTCCTTTCGGATAGACGTTGTAGTAGGTGTAGTTGTAGTGGTATGGAAAGGAGGCACAACTTGTGCTTCTTCCAGTTTGGCGAGTGAACGATGGGTCTCTCGCGGTGTACGGTACCTCGTCTCCAGCGTGGAAGCGAGGTCCCCTTGCTCCTGTGGTAGTGGTAGGAGAAGGGCAAGTTAACTTGGTTTCCGGCCGGTGTAAGGCAGTGCCATGGGCAAAGTCTCCAAAGCTTTGTGGTTGATGATCGATGGAATTTGATGAACCAAATTGATCCTCCGGTTGCGATTCCAAGTTCCGGTATCGCCTCCGGACTCGCATGAGAGGGCTACAGTGGTTCCAGTAGTCCTGTAGTGCTTCTTAACTCAATGGCAGCCGGCTGTAGCCGGCTTTGAGCGCCATGGTGACTGATAACACGTAAAAAGCTAGTATGGAGACTACATGAATATTAGAGTAAATATTGAATATTATAATAATAGTAGGAGCAAACTAGTGGTGTGTGTGTGTATACAGAGCAGGCTAGGCACACGACCTAATAGAGTAACACCTAACTCCTGAGTCCTATCACAGGAGACAAGGTAAACTGCCGTAGTCCACCTGGGCTTAATTTGCCAATCCTGTCCTTAGTATCAATAATAATCAATTTTCTTTTGACTTTGCCAGTTGATTACAACAAGAAGTAGGACATGGTCTTTTTAATTTTCAAACAATCATGTAGCTTCCATGTCTATTGCCTTTCCCATGATTGCTGTATGCTTGGCTGGCAAATGGTTGTGCTGAGTTGCGAGCTCTTACATTCGTAGAACGAGAAGTCATTTTTCATGCGTGTCAGCATAGACATGCCAAACGAACCACCTAGAACGAGCCAGAAATGCTAATGAGATACCTGTCTCGTTTTCAAAGCAGTTGGATAATCCGCATAATCCTTAGACTATCATCAGCAGTGACCCGACAAGAGCGGTCCTTCCCCGTGTCGCAATAGGGCAAGTGATTTGTAAAAATCGATGGTCCAATTATTTTAGCGGTCAGCACGCTCTTTCTTCTGTGTACCTAGTCATCTTTGAGCGTGCAGCTGTCTACAATCCGTAGTGACAGATGCACAGACCAACCAATGATACGCGCCTTATGTCTTGCAGCACGTCGCATAGATAACTTGGTCCCGAAAGTCTCACTACTAGCTAGCTGGTGACTCTTGTTACTTCATTTCTCCCTTTGTGTGATAGCAATTTCCAATGCCCATGTTGAAAACGGCTCCAGCTCCTCCTAGCATACTCGTAGGCAGAAAACCTCCTTCACAAGCACATCTCCACTGATTGTTGCCGCTCTTGTAGTCATTCAAGCTGAGAGAGCTGTATTCTTCATCTGGGCTCTTGTCGTTTTTCTTGTAATCCTTTGGATTTTCTGAGTATGCTTCATTTGCTGCTGAAGTACTCGTAGGCTGCAGATGAATATTGTCGGGGTTTTCTCCGAGACTGCCACTACGCTGATCATTTCCGATCGAACTTTCTTTTCTAATTAATCTAATGTCAGCTGTCTGTAATTTTTTCTGCGACTCAAATTGGTCTAGAGCGTTGGAAGCAGCAGTATCATCATCATCATCATCATCAGCAGCAGCAATATCACAGTTGGGCCTCCCACTTTCACTCTCCGAGAGCAAAGATTTGCTTGCCTCTTGATCCCGAATCTTTGCAGCGTAGGCAATAGCATCAACAGATGCAGTCTTTCGGTGCCATTTGATGTACAACGTCGTCATGATAATTGCAATGATTCCTACCTGAATTTCCACTGGAATGGATGCTAATCGTGCAGTGGCAGGTTGCCACATCGCAACGTGCAACAGATGAATTACAAGAGAAAGCCTTAAACCTTAATCTACTCCACTGAACGATGAAATCTAGTTTGACTAAGCAACGTTGAGACTGTTGAAGTAGAATGAAGCGGTTATCGAGATGAGCAGCAGCTATTATTATTTCTCTATCCGGAGGGAGCGAGCGATGAATAAAAAAAACATAGGGTCTAGTTCGTTGAAGACGATCAAAACGTAAAATACTACCCACTGGTCGGGGATTGGTATCCCCAAGACCAACGCCATAGCACTGGAAGTCAGTTACACACACACACACACACTACTAGACTAGTACATTATTGCTACTCTAATAATAAAACTAGCAGTCCCATTCGATCGTGACTGGAATGCTTGTTGCCTTTACCTGGTAATGTAGAGTATGATGCGTTGGCAATTTTACTACGCACCGTACCTAGCTAGTACTCTGCCCACCCTGCCCGCATCATATTGATAGTTGAGTACGTAGTAGATTTTACTCGGAGTAAATAGCAATTCGAATTGGCGTGTGGGTCACCTTGTTGTTTTTCTGGTAAAACGATCCAGAGATCCAAAAGCAAAAATTCCTGTACGGCACACTGTTACGCGTTCTGGTCTATTTGATGAGTTCACCTCGCTGCTGCATCCCCTTTTGTCGCATAGAAGTAGGGAGACCCGACATAATTTTCAAAGGCAAACTTCGACTTGGCGATCAATGTCATGCCATAGAAAATTATCTAAAGCAATGTAGGGACACAAATGTAGCCCACTGTTAGCAATTTTATTGAGCTAATACGAGTATCTAGCTAGCGGCAGCACAACGCAATGGAAAACGCTGAACTGTGTCAGTGCTGCCAATACAAAGTTGAGAAATAAATCGAGTGGTTGCGTCTCTTTCTTATTCGTTTTTCGACATTGTCAGATGTTGCACTGTCAGCTTCTCGTTTAAATATTGTCTCCACCGCAGCGCTGATGATTTCCTCTTTTATTAGAGGGAAAAAAGAAAAGATCCCACGACCCAAGCCAAGACCACAGAAAATGCGTAATTGCTACGACTATTGGCAGTGCTTTCAGAGGACTCATTGGGAGTGTCATCAGCGTCAGTCTCGAAGCAACCGTCCGTATCAAATCCGCAACCGATTTTGCAAGGTCCCGCAACACTTCCAGCGGGCTGGATGTTACTGCAGTCGGCTGTAAAGCTATTTATGGTCAATTCTGATCCATTCGTCACAGTGTGACAGCTCAGTGTGCAGGAGACACAAGGTTCGAAATTGAACAAGGCCGTGCACGCACAAACGGTTCCGTTGCTGTTGCACAAGCCGGTGTAGCCAACTTCATGGTCGTTCACACCTTCGTGGCAATCGTAGACACCTGTTGAATTCGGATACTGGTTGGCAAATTCTTTCATCGCCTCGGGAACTAAATTTGTTGGTCGGTCTAAAAAGTTCGCCAGCCCTAATTCACTGGAAAGATCAACTTTGGAACAACCATGAGCATGGAGTAGTGTTGGAAGAAAGGCAAGGAAAAGAACGAGCAGGGTCTTGATCATGGTTAATGGCGACCAAACAAAGATCATTATTGTTTGCCTTTAAAATGCGAAGGATGCTTTATTTGTTCGATTTCGGATGAGTTGGTAGAAGGAGGGCAACAATTCCAACGAAAGATGAAATGAATCCTCTTTGTTGAAGAAAGATCTGTTCTAAGAACTTCGTCCTATGCCTTATGCTTTAAGAACAGAACGTCTTTTCACCCAAATTCTGTGTTTCAACAATAGTACTTTTGTACCGTACTACTAGTATGGTAGTCCTACCAGGTACGTAGTACTGTTAGGTACTGTACTAGTACTACTAGAACTTAAGTAGATCTCCGAACTGAGTTTTTGTGTTGGTCACTAGTAATGCAGTTATTTCTTAGTTTCCGCTGATGAAAGCTTTTCACTACTGTAGTCTACCACACCACCACTCGTTCAGATTGTGTTGGGCACAATTATTCCAACGTACTGCTAAAAAGAACGACGAGATCAAAAAATCGCCCAACACAATCACAAAAGTAGATATCCTGGTTGACCACTGATTGGATCATTATTTTCAGCGACTGTTCCTAAATTTTTTGTAGTCACGGCAGACGACAAAACTTTTAAAGGGTAGAAGTATTTTTTCTGTACCTGGACACGGAAAGGTCGAGAACGACGGGCCTACTCAGTGCTACTAGAAGCGTGACTTACGTATTTGGAGTGGTGATGAAGAAAGATGCGAAGTCGTGCGAGCTATTTTCTTTTTCTTTTAAGGTTTCCTGGAGTTCACAGAATACTTCGGTCCAGCAGAGGTACTTGAGTGTCTCTAGCGTGCCCCTTCTGGTACAGTCATGCTTAACCAACTCAACTCATCCCTAGTCAATTAGTACTAGCATATTTGATTTTGATGCACTCGTCTGGCTATCGTTGTTTAATTTAGAGTACGTTCCTATTTGTTGGCGCAGGTCATTTCAAGGTTTTAGAATTTGTTGTTGCCCTATCGCAATTGTTGCTGTCCCCGCAGTCGAGGCCAGCCATTGACGATGAACAATCGGAGGAGATATTGCAATGAGAACGCACAATAGATAACATGTTGTATCTTTATTAGTACTTTCATGCTGCATGTGCCAGTTTTGGCGGCCCGGAATTTGCAATGTTGAGGACAATGCTAGTCAAAACCTCTTGAGGCAAGGTGACAGATTGATAATACATACTATCTCTCATTATCGATGCGAGAAATTGGAATGTCTTGTATCCTTCGTCGAATGCCATAACCTCAAAGTACAGCGAAGCCTTGTTGTTCAATACGGCAATGCAGAGATTAGCGCATGTTTTTAACAATTTATCAACTTTCAAAAGCTTCAGGCATGTATTATAATATCCCATGGCAGCTCTCAACAAATGAACTTTGTTAGTGCTTGTCTGCAAACTTTGTTGATGAAAGGATAGGCCGAGATTAAATAGAATGGCCGCTCGTTGCGCATGAAGCTCGACCGTAGAAACGTAGGCTTTACGTTGTATTCTCCTCGTCACAAAAGGTGCACTGTAAATGAAGTGTCCGCATTCCCCGTAGCAATGAAGAGCTACGTCGTCGACAACACTCTTATGAGAAGACGCTACCTTTCGTTTGTCACAGGAGTATTTACAATCCAACGCTTCCAAAGCATACTGAAAGCATTGCGATGCCTTGAAAAGATCACCTGAATGATAGAGTGCCACACCCTCTCGGTTGAATTCGCTGGGTAATCGGCAATAGACAGACATGATGACTTATGTGCTTACTTTTCTTGTCTTGGAATATTATTTGTGCTAGTACATGGGTTTTGGTCAAAAAAATTCTGACATTATTTTGACGAGCAGACAAAGTTTGACCAAGAGTAACGCGTCTTCTCTGGTTTGTTTTACTTACCTGGTAGTACCAGATACTGAAATAATGAATGAGAGCTTTTAGCGTTTTTGCATTTGAAACAAGGATACAAGTGGTACAGTAAACAGGGCAATAGTGCTTCACTGGCGACTTGAAAATGGGATAAAATAATAAACAAACACAAGAATGGAATGAAGAAATAATAAAGGATTTTCGATCGAATAAAAATAATTGTGGAGAATATGTGATTTAACTTATTCAATGGTGGATTCATCAGACCTTTATGTGCTTCATAAAAAAGATCAGCAATTAATGTTCCGTTCCGTACGAGTGCTTGATTGTTGAAACAAGATTCGGAAGCAAAGAAGGTACTGTGGTACTACTTAAGTACGCCTCAATCCCGTTTAGTTTTAGTATTTTTCCATTTCCAGTATCTACAATCCCGCGGAAATGTTGTGGCCATCTACTTGTTTAGAGCGGCAAAACAATCGTTTTCATAATTCTGGCAATACAACCTACCATGCCCGTTGTAAAGGAGAGGTAAAAGAGTGACAGCCTGAATACGAAGAGCCCTTGATGGGTCATTAACTGTTGCTGCTGCTACTGCTACACTACTACACTACTACACTGCTGCTTCTACTTCTTCCTGTTTCTAATGACTAATAACAAGGGCAAAAATAGTGCAAAAGATGTGCATGATAGACACTCCAAGCTCCAAGTACTCCGCTCTTGACGATGAATTCAAGCTTGTTTCGTTGAGCTTGATCCTATCACAGAACGAGTCATGAAAATTTCGTCTGCAGCAGCGAGTATGTGACATTACTCCAAGTTTTGACACATCCAGTGAATTCCGTATCTGTCCTCGGTTCTTGTTTTTTGTTTCCGGCGACAATTGTATGGTCTATGCCGTGTTTTTGTTGTATGCGGGAAGCACAGCTTTGGGCCAAACCAAGACCTCGCTCGCGGACATGGTTTCCAGGTAAAATGAAATGACAGCGGCATGCACAGCGCGGCCGGGTTCGAAAGTGTTGATCCAGAATGCTGGATCTGATTGCGAGGTGGTTTGAGGTTTGCAACGGTTTTGCTTACATGATGTGAGAACATGTCTCAATGATTGCAAGAGCGATCAAAGAGTGACCTTGGCGAATCCAGATTCGTAAGACGTCAGAGATCGATTATCTGTCATTAGAGTGGTAATAAACAAAAAGCTAATAAATTTGGTTGTCGATCACCAATCAATCTCATTAAGGAACGATCGTCGCTACAGAAATCCGAAAGACAAAAAGCAAGTTGAAGTGCTTGACCGATTGAATCGACGTCAATGATCTTTTTGGTTGTTTTGGTACAACAGAGCCTCTTAGACAGCTGTGCGACAAGCCCAGATGAAATGTGATCCTGGGATACTTAACGCTGCATGTTTGGTCGAACAATCAAATCGTAATCCGCATTCGCTATCCTCGTTTTTCATCATCTCTGGAACGGACAACACTGCCACCTTGTAATTTGAAATACAAAAATGTATTCTGGGGTCGTGGCTGCCTTTGCCGTACTGTTCTCTGCTCCTTTCATCCAGCATGCATCAACTCCTCATTCCAATCATTCAATCAATATTCAATAACTGACTCGTAGGTATCTGCCATTTGCATCATCATCATCACCACCCATGTATTGGCTAATATAACTAGCGATAGTATCATCATCTCCGTTGACCATCTTCTCTTTATATTGAGAGATGGTTTCGTCGTCCATATTGTTCACGATATCTTGCCAATTGTAACCACTTTCTCCATCTCCACCAACATAACCACTCAAATAGTCTTGCCAATTGTCGGCACCGGAAGCTTCCATTGTCTTGTTGGCATAATAATACGCCGCGCCGACAGCAATCGCCGGCAAAACACAACAGCAAATAAAGAGGCAGCAGGCAAGCGGACCACAGCATGATGCACCGCCTCCTCCGACCTTGAAAGCTTCCGCTGATCGTATGTACGGTGTTGCTGGTTCCTCTTGAATGTTGGATGTCTGTTCCATGATGGTGATGCTAGTAATAATATGTGATTGATACTAAGCAACTACCGTAAGGTGGATGCAACATGCAACCTGCAATAAAATTATAATACTGTAGAGTACTTGCTTGCTTGTAGGGTCTAGCTAGTCTACTACTAGCTAGCTAGTAGTAGCAACTACTGTACCGTACCAGGTACTCGGTACTGTAGAAAGTTAAGGTTGGTGATGAGGGATTCAACGCATCCAACACACGGAACAATGCTTATGAATCGTGGAGGGAGCTTGAGCAAGTGTGCATGAATATCTAAAGAGCAGACTACGTAAATGTCATCGTCATTAAACAGCGCAATCTGCAATCCAATTGAACCGTAGTATTATTAACAGATACAGTAGTACTACTGCATTAAATACTACAAATAAAAAATAATATTATTCTTTAGCAGAAACAAAACAGCGTTATATACTAATGTTCTTTAGTAGGCCAGAAGCATCGTCGATAAACTTGGACTTTTCAATTCCCAATATGTTCACCAAATTTGGTTCCACACAAAGAACATGATGTATTAATGTATTTATTGGATTTCTGCAACCATGTTTTCCAGCGTCTTTTGCAGAGCTTTGTCCACAGCGGCTTCGTCCGCATCATTATCATTGTCATTCAAGGCATCCAACGCTCCCGCCATGACACGCTGTGCTGCCCGTCTCTTTCCAATTAAAGATTCGTCGCTGAGCACGAGGATGAATCGATGAGGTGTTTTGACGTAGTTCACCGTTTGTTCTCGTCCTTCCAACAAGACCATTTTACCAGCTTCTCGCAATGTGTCAACTGCCTTCGCAGCAAACAAAATCACTTCCCCTTGCGTCACTTCGGCGACAGTGGGAATATTTTTCGAAACTTTGGCCGCCTTTAGTTCTGTGTTTTGCACTTTGGAAACATGTAGATCCAAACCTAATCCATGAATGTGGGTGTCGTAGTGACCTTCTGCGTTCTTTCCGAAGGACAACATACCCATAAAAGTTTCCAAATTTTCTTTGGTGAGTGCCTTTTCCTTGTCGAATCCATCAATGCCCTCCTGTTGCTCACACCAAGTTGCCGCGAGTAAAGTAACACTACGAAAAATGTTTCCATTGGACCAAGTAACAACCTCCTTTCCAGTTTCTTCCAAATTGCTCCGCAATTTTGTCACGGTCGTCCCCTTGTAGGTATATCGCATGGATTTTGCGATGTATGTGAAATTCCAGACAATTTTTTTTTTATGAGCTTTTTTATCATGCACTGTGTACAGTAGTATAGAGCGCATCCGCTGACACACATATCACCCGCAAAACAACAGACATACCTTTCCAGTTCCTGACAAACCACACAAAACAATAACGGATCCACTTTCACTATTTCCAGAGCTGTTTTTGGCCACAGTATCCAAAATATCTTTCGCCACTTGATCCGGAGTTTTGCCCAGGACATCCAAGTGTACATAAGGCTCTGGTACGTAATCAGGATCAATCACACCCTTGGCTTTGGCATAATCAATTCCTACTTGCAGTTTGTCGGCATCTTCTTGGTCTCGCGTGACGGTGAGATCACCTTCATAGTTTGCCAGTTTGGCAAAGGATTCGGAGGACGACCAATGCTCGATAATGGCGTTGGAGGTTTCCGCATTCTGCTTTTTCAGAGTCTCGTACGAAATACCCATGTTGCTGCAACTGCTAAAGTAATGCTTTGTTGAAAATGATGCGTTAATCGATCGGCTTTTTAAAAGAACCGTAGTTGATTGTCTCAAAGTAGAGGAGACGAGACGGTAGGTTTGCATATCCTACTTCCTACTGATGTTTTATAACCGTTTCTGTTGCAACTGTTTAATCGGTCATTCTTAGTACTCCTCAGTAGTACTTGTAGTAGCTAGTAGCGTAGACTAGCTACCTACTAGTAGTAGTACTCGGAGTACCAGCAGTAGTAAAGTAATTTTTTGGATATTGAATCTAGTCTAGCATCACCTGGGCATGCATTTGATTTACCCGTACGAGCTCTACTACTAGTACTAGAGTACTCTACTTCTATTAGTATTAGACGGGCACTAGTACCTGCTGTACACGCAACTAGCTTAGCTAGCGGCAGCACTGGAGCTAAACCCAGCGGTTAAGCTGCAGTCCCCAATGCAAGCAAACAAGTTATGAATTAGCTGGCCTGATAATGATGTTTTAGTAGATGCGAGGCTTGCACGAGGCATTGCTTCCCCCCCTCCCCTTCCCTGACTTCGCGCTAGTAAGGAGAAGAATTGTACTTGAAGCAACTATGCAGCACCTCGGTCCGTGAAAAGAAGTTGTGAATATTTTTTTCCCATTTCCAATACCTAAAAGCGAATCCGTAGCTAGTAGCACGTTGCCGTTGTTTTGTTTCCTGATCCATCTACCCCATATAGCTTTGTTTCCATGGCATACTACTAGTAGTATTACGCAATGAAATCATACTCGTTCTCCATACATTTTTTAATTCTTCAAACGGAATTTTACAACACTTGTTTACTCAATATTTCGTAGTCTACCAGTTCGTTGTTTTTGCTGGGACTGCTGTCATCCACTTCGTACTGCATACGCAAATAGAAATCCATGGCCTGCTGGTTGTGGCGAAAGACCGTTAGCATAATCTTTGGAATGTCCAAACTCTGGGCCACATCCTCTAAAATGGTCATCATTCGCTTCCCCAGTCCTTGTCGATGGTGACCGGCACGAATTTGTAATTCGTACACGTACAACACCGCACCCGATGGAGATTCTTCGTCGTCGTACTCGAACCTGTAGTGACAAAATCCGATCATCGTCGTCATAGTATTATGGTGACCATCACTTGTGTTGTTGTTGTTGTTGTTGTTGTTGTTGTTGTTGTTGTCGTCGTACTGTTCCTGATCCAACAGCAAGATCAAATACCGAGCTTTGGTATGAGTTAGTTCGTTCTTTTTCTCTTCCAAATTTAACCCCCACGAAGAGTTACGATATTGTTCTCCCATATTTTCAACAAAGATTTCCATTATTTCTTGTAGTAAAAAATAATGATACTGTTCTTGTTGTCGTTGTGGTTGTTGTTTCTTGTCACTACGACTAGGACTGATGATCGAAGACGAGGGTGGGATGGTACTACTAGTAGTAGTAGTAGTATCATCATGATCCGCATTCCAATATTTAAGCATGACGGGTTTACCATGACTCACAATATTATTTTCTTTACCATTGGCAATAATGATCCCATTCGTCGTCGTCGTAGCAGTACCGTTAATAGCAAAGTCGTAACTTGTTTTACTGGCCTTGTCAATTTTTTTTCGTAGTATCTTTAATTCTTTGGATTTCATCGTACTACTACTAATAATAATAATAAGTAGTAAACGAGTAGACGAGTCGTCGGTCGTCGGTCGTTGGTTGCGGGTTGTTGTTGTTGTTGTGCAGCAGGGTGGTGGCCTGGGGTGTGTGTGAGTTTTGTGAGAATGAGGGAGTATTCTTTGGGTGCTGCTGGAAAGGGAAAAAAAATTCTTTGGTCGGCACAAATACCAATAGGTCAACGAATGATTTCCAGAGCAACGAGACTACTTCTATTTTATTTATCAACAGATCAGCAGCAAAATCGTATCAATGAAAAAAAATTAATACATATTCATAAGAAACTGCATCAATTATTATTATTCACCTGTCATGATGGATGATGTTTCAAACAATCGTCAAGGTTTGGTTGGCTGTTGATTTATTTTTCCAATGACATCAAACGTCGCACATTTGTTCTTAGCTTGAATTTTGGTTCAACGTAAATATCTTAAATAATAATGTCAAGTAATGCTACTAGCTAGGCTTCATTTTTTGTGTGGATGCACCGTTTGCACACCTTGTTGAATTCTCTCTCTCTCTCTCTCTCTCTCTCTCTCTCTCTCTCTCTCGATGATGCCATCCAAGAGACGGTTAATACGAGAGGGAACAAAATGAACCATAGCGTCATCTTCTTCCTTTTATTATCATTGTTGTTGTTGTTGTTGGCATTATCAGTTGTTGTTCATGCAAGTGAAAGCTGTGGCTTTAGCTACAATTCCTTCGACGACTACAATCCCCAACGATGGTCCTTGTTGGTATCTACTACTAGTACTGATGATGATGATGATGATTCCAGTACTAGTAGTAGTAATGATAATAATCAGTGTGATGGAAACCTTCAATCGCCTATTCCTATTCCTGTTCCCCCCGTCACATCATTACTACTAGCAAATCATCATTCCTTTCTTGGTTTTGGAAGAAAAAATAATTACCAACCACAGTGTACAATGATTGTTCCAGATGACTCGGTGGATGAATTTTATAAACCCGAATGTCTATTCAACAACAACAACAGTACGAGTAGTCAATTAGAATATGCCATTACGGATCATAATCTGGAGGCCAAAATAATCATCATCAACAACAACAATGACAACAACAACCAACAGCAGTGCAGTACTTGGAAGGACGACGATACTAATATTGTATGGATGCTCACTTCGTTACACGTGCATTTAGGATGGGAACATCGACCAGAACAACAACAACAACATGACATTTACTATGACGACGATGATAGGACCATGAAGCACGTAGAACTTCATTTGGTACACTCATCTGGTAAAGACATGTCCCAAGTATTAGTCATCGCTATTCGATTCGAGGCAATCACAGACGCCGAAGGTGACGATCCGATTCTGGCCAGACTGTTGTTACAATGGTCGAATGTGAAAAGCGATTGTGACAACGACCACGACGACGACGACAATCAAGAAAAGCAAGACGGAGACAGCGGAGGTGGTGACACTGTGCCTTATGAACAAAGCATTTCAAGCGACCATCGAAACGATGACAACAACAGTAACAATCAACTCTTCTCGTCTTCTGAATCTTTTTATAAATACCGTGGCAGCTTTACAATACCTCCATGTACACAGGACAATGTCACCTGGTTCGTACTACAGAGGGTACGATCGTCCATGTCCATACAACAATTTTATACGTTGGAACGTTTGATAATGAATTATCGCAATGATAAATGTGTGCTGGCAACCGTTGCATCGGAATATAACAAAACGACACGACCACTGCAGCCACGAAATGGAAGATCCGTTGATCTGGTATGCTCCCAGAGCACCGTCGTTACACTATTGCAGCAACAGCAGCAGCAGCAGCAGCATCGACAACAACAACAACAACTCTTTTTATTCGGTCTAACAATCGTCATCACAATGAGTAGTCTTGTTGGTATTGGAATCTTCGTCTTGCAAAGAAGAGGCAGCAGGGCAGTGATACTACACAGAATAGTATGGTTCTTACCAGAACAAGAAAGTCCTCCAGATCAATACTACGGCGTCGTTACATGATGAAATAATACTACTGACACACACACACACACAGAGCATACTGCTGCTATGGGACAGATGCTGGAAGAAGAAGAAGAAGAAGAAAAAAACTACAGCAACAGGACTCTTGTTCCAATTGAAGACGAGCCTAGAAAGTCGACGCTGACGAACGTCCCAGCTCCTAGTAGGCTCTATATAGTATGCAGCAAAGCCACAGAGAGAACCTGGTGCTGCTCAAAAGAGGAAAGTGAATGGGCCAAACACTGAAACGAAGGATAATTATTAATGATCATCATGGTGTCGGCATGTAACGCGTCAAACAAGGACCACAAAAAAAAAGTACATTAATTTCTTGATGGTGCTGACAAATGTAGAAAAGGAAAACCAGTAGTTGTAGTTCTGTACACACAAGGTTGACAATGCAGAGATATTATATTATATTAGTATTAACAATAAGTTGTGAAATTAAATGTCCTACAAAATATATAAAGCATATTATAATAACTGAGGAGCTAGCGTGTCGTGTCCCTTTCTTTTTTTTTAGCAGGCTCTCCTTTGCAACGATGGGCCAAAGTCGCTGTTGCGCGGAGCGTTGTTTGCAACATTGTCTTCACACTGCTGGGGCGACGTCATTATTATTTGTCGAGGAGAAGCAATACCAGGTTCGGTAACATTCTCAACTTGACCAGTCATCACTGTGGCAAAAAAGCGCGATACTCCTTTACTACTGTTGTTGTTGCTGTTGAAGCACTTTGGTAGAGCCGTTCTACTGGGTTTGACTTTCGATTGTTGTGGTAGTAGTAGTAGTGCCTCCCCCTTGATGGTCGAAAGATCTAGCTTACGATCAAATGCTGCAACCTTATCAGCAAAGCTAAAGCGGTGCGGAGATTCTGCTGGGACCGCGTTTTCGTTCACTCCCCCATCTGCCTTGACGACGACGACAACACCACTAGATTGGGCTTTACTTTCGCTGCGCATCCTCGCAACGGTGCTGGTACATTCCTTCGCAGCAGAATCAGTGGTCTTTACCTTCAGCCCACCGGTAGCTCGAAGCTGCACCAACGAAAGTGATTGGAAGCACTGGGACCGTTCTAGTGTCCGTTCCTCAAGTCTACTTTTGTACTCGCTCTGATGATTCGGACGTGATCCCGTTACTGAAGTAACGGCTCCTGCATTCACTTCCTGAATTGAACCGGGCTCGTTCTGTGATGTAAACGATGATCCGGCGTTGGTTTTGTGTAGACTTGCCTTTGTGGATTTATGCTGCGAAGGAAGACGAACGCTGGCGTTTGAGGGATTGTTTGAGGCTGCCTTCTTCTGTCCTTCTACTTTACCGACTGAATCACAAGTTCCAAATCGACTGTTTTGGGGAGTATTTTCCGTTTGAGAAGGATTCGCCCTGGGAGTTGCGTTACGCATGATTTTTGATCGGCGGCGATTGCGGTTAATACCATCTAGGAACGACCTACCTGATGAAATAGGTGCTATTCCTGAATCTGTCGAAGAGATGCCAGTTTGTGCAGACTTGATTTCTGGCTCTGTTTGACTTTTCTGGCTGGAGGAACTGGAGTCGAAACTGGTCCTGGCTTGTGCAGGTTTACTGGGTATGTCAGGTGTCTTGGGAGCTAATGAAATAATCCTTTTTGACACATATTTTCGTGATCCTCCGGCTGTGTCGGGTGTCAGGGGAGACATGAGAGATTCTTTTTTCGAGTTGGCTTGGAAGTGACGGGGAGGAGAATGAAGCTTTTGTCTGTGGTGAGACCATTTAGATTTGACTGAAGTCGCGTCACCAAGAGACCCGGGCATAGAAAGGAATCCCATTGCTTCCTCGCCTTCAACTTCGATGGCCAAATTCTTCCGGTACTTGGCGATCGCTTTGCGGTATTTTTCTTTGTAGACTTGCACCTTGCGAGCCCGACGCTTCTCTTCCTCTCTGGGGTCTTTTCTTCTCCCACTGTTTTCGGTATCACGAAAGTACCCCTTCTCAGCCACACGTTCAATGTAGTGCTCAAACTGAGGGCTTTTGATAATATCTTTCTCAGCTTCTAAGCGGCAGCGGGCTGACAATTGCTGCATCCCAGCAGTAACCAACTCGTGCAATTCTAATGGACCGTTCTCTGGAGCACTCCCAAGTCCATTTTGGCGATAAAATCGATAGAGGTTGGAAGAATGAAGATCGTTGTAGTTTTTATCATAAGGGCGTGGGATATCGCCCCGTGGACTTAGAATTTCTTTGTTGATCTTGGAAATATTGGGGATACGGTGGCTGCCACTTGTTTTGGAAAAGGAAGAAAAAATATCATCTCGTTTTCTGCCATCGGTCAAATAGTCCGGACGAAGAATACTTTGATTCAGAGAAAAGATGGCAAGACTGATATAGTCGGGGTCAAGATTCTTTTCTGTAAGCACTGTCTCGTCGTTGTTGCGACGCAGGTCGATCAGGTAGTCTCGGCACAACAAGAGCAAGTGTGTGTCGGTCAGGACGTCCGGGGAGCTCATCGTCGTTTCTTTCAGTTGTTTACAAGTAAGTGTCTACGAGTGATGGATAGCGTTGTTTAAATTATTTTTTATGACACGAAAACTGCATCCAAGCGAGCGATTTTCAGAAAAAATGAGGACTGGAATCGCTGAGAATTTCTTGTTTCTCCAATGTACGTGTAGCATCGCAGGAGTGTATGAATGTTTGTATTCGGTTATAAAGGCTTCTTGAATCTACTCTGTGATTTGTGTTCCTATGTGACGGATAGCCTCCGATCGCCAAAGACGAATCAATCTTTCATGGGACTGGAGTTTGGAGTCACATAAATTTAGGGGTGGAGTTAAAGACGTCATCAAAATTGAAAACGAGATCGCATCCAACAAACCTACACAATCTTACTTGTTGTTCAAATTGGCATCCTGCATTCTGCCATTACTAAGTAAGACCAAAAGTACCGAGAATAAACTATAATATTATCATTTCATTCATCGACAGCCAACATGAGATACGTTACTCCATGTTTGCTGCTACTGCCACTCATGCTAGATATCAGTAATGCCTTTTCAATCCAACACCGTGCAGCTCTCAGTCATGCTTCTTCGAAATGGACACCAGCAGTTACGAGGCATCGCCTACCATTATCTAGCCAGTCTCTAATATTCAAACATTCAAGCACGCAGTTAACTTCAACATCCCCGTCATCCGATGACAACACCAGCAGTAGTGAAGACCGGCCTGCAGATGAGACAGAAGAAAATACTGGGCTGTTGAAACGACTGGGTTCTTACTTTAAAGGGGGCAAATCTGACGATGGGCTGACCACTCGTCAACGATTGACCAAGATGGGACTTACCACAGTGCTGAGCTATGGTTGGATCAGCAATACCAATGCGATGATCCTCGTTGCAGCAGCGTGGTACACATTTTGTGCAAAGGTACCGTACTTTTTGTGGTTTGTTGCTGTTTCGCCAAACATTCATGCATATTAGATATTAGCTGATCCTTGGTCTTTTGTCAAATCATGCTCAACCATTCACGCAGACTGGAATGAGCCCACTGTATCCTGGACAGTGGAAAAACTTTTTGGGGGTCTACGCTGGCTTTTACGTCATAAGTAATTTTCTGAGACCCATCCGGGTGACCCTTGCCGTAGCCATTGGGCCTTACTTTGATCGGTTTATTAACTGGATCCAACAAAAAACAAAATTACCAAGAGCAGCAGCCATAACTGTCACCGTCCTACTCGTCAACCTTGGCGGAACACTTCTCTTGATGGTCGGAGGCATTTCAGCAGCAAGTTTGCTATCGGGTGTGCCCATCTTTGCTCCAAAAGCGTAAGGTGGTAATGCTAGAATAACAGAGTATTGTGATTTTAAATATGATTAGATTGCATCTTGAAGACGTTTGGTTTTTTCTTCTAATTTCGACACTAACGCTAAGACGCCAGGCTTGTCTTGGCAGGTGGAAATCTCAAAAGCACGTCCTGGCAGGGCATCTTCTTGCTGGCAATCAGAGCAGCAACGACAGTTGTGACAAAAATCAAGATCGGATTTATAAAAGATGTCCCTCTGGCACTGAAGGCAATGAGAGTACCTTTCTCCTTCCAAGAATACTTCTCCTTGTTCACTAAACGAACATTGAGTACAGTAACTGCCAAAGGCTATCACTGTAGTGTCGCACATTCTATGATTATGATGTGGGCGACAAAAGAAACGTTGGGTTGTCTGAGGTGATCCTTGGAGAAGAGCGGCTTGAAGAATTATATCCTCTCGGGCTTTGAATAGCGCCATGGAGACATTGGAGTGGATGCCCCATAATTCTGCCTGCTCGAGTAGCTTTTTCTGTTTGTTTTTCGAGAGCGCAGAGATGGGTAATGAATCATACCTCGCGAGCTGGACAAAAGTAGCAAAGCATTCATGGTCAGCATCAATCCGAATGAATGCTTGTAGACGATCTTTTTTGTCCGCAGATGACGAAAGGAGGCTAGCACAATCGTAAATGCGAGAATTAAGAAGCTCACTGTCTAGTTTGACGATGGTTTCAAGGTCCAAAAGAAAGAGATGTCCACCTACATCGATGTATAGATGACTGGCCAAACGTTTCTTCAGAGTATCTTCTCTGCCTTTATCATTCATCGGTTTGTTCGTCCTCTTGATGGAGACAGTAACCATGGCTTTTTGCTTTTTACATAAAGTAGTGTGAATGTGCATTTGCTCGTTTCAGGGCGATCGAACACGGGTTGCGACAACTTGCAGGAAAAATTCTTCGCACCAAAATCTCGCGCGAAAATTTAAGTTTTGACTGTGCCAGCCTTGGAGAACACATGAAACTTCAACTCACCACCTCACCACCTCACCACAGAGGAACAAAGAGCAACTAGACACGGTGGATGACGCCTCGATAAAAAAAATGCTGGATCACTTTGTATTTGAAAGGATAGCATGAAATCATCTACTAGCAAAGCAATCGAAATGAATATACCATCTTGTATGCTTGCTTTCGGATCAATCGATAATGCCGCCCCTAAACCTTTCCTTCGCATCGCTTTGATGTCGACTACCACAAGGATTCCACGACTGAAGCACTATAGCTTCCACTGTAACCGTTTGTCGCAAACCCAATTCAACAACAGCGCGTCTTCAGTATTCTTCAATGTACATGGCTGTCTAGCCTATTCCCACTTTTGAATATCGCTCGAGGGCATTTTTCCTCAGTCCATTCCATTGCTGCTGCCCACCCAGGTGTGCGTGTTGAAATGCATTAAACGCATGAATCGATCAAAAGCTTTTGGTGTGGGCTTTTAAGTCATGACACAGCAAATGTTTCTGCGCTTTGTGGTATCGCTGACTTTAAGCGCAAGGAACACTCTAGAAACCTACTAGACCTATTACCAAACTCTACGTCTATTCGTGTTATTAAGGTTAGTGGTTTAGGGCAATGAAAAGTTGGTGTGTGCGAATGCGATGGTTTGTTTCTCAAGCTCAGCACTGGCTAGAGAGTCATCACTGCATCATCGAAATGATAGATCTATAAAACTCCGATGATACTGGTTTTTGATATTGATCCAGAACAAATGTTATAGTTCCTGGTCATTTTCTGCTCATGAAGGAAGCGCCTAGGAAGTAAGCGCCTAGGAAGTTTAAAAGAATGTGAGTCCCTGCTCGTTTTCTTTCAAGGTCGTCATCAAGTACGGAAGGACCTGCTCTTCAAGCTGTCGAATTGGAACACCCGGACAATCCGAGGTTTGACAGTCCTCGCACATACGACACTTGTGACACCATCCCAAATTAGGATTATAGAGAATATCCTTGTTGCACTTCATGCAGTTAGTGTAGTAGTCCCCAATATGGTATCGCCAGTCAATGTCTCGGTGGCCACAGCTAGCACAAAAGACGCGACGGGACCCATCGTCTCGGCGGTAGTTATGGTGGGGGCCTTCCAAACAGAGAACATTTCCGCCTGGAGGCAGCGAAGACTCGTACGACGACGAGTAGCTGGATCCATTGGATCCTGCTGCTGCAGGATAGGGAACAGGGAACGACACGGGCATCTGTCGGAACATTCCCACTTCCATCATGGGATATTGCTGCTGCTGTGGTAGCATGTTGGGACTATTCGAGCAAGCGAACGGTGCTTGCTGAATACAACGTTGAATGGTACCCGGAATATCACATAATGCGCGAAAGTCGGCTCGGGCCTTGTCCAGGGCAGTCTCAACCTGCTCACGGATACCCCATATCTCCTCGGCCTGAAACAGGAGCATATCGCGTTTCTCGAAGCTAAATATGGACTTGCAGGGCAACGAATCATATCGTATCATGTGAAGAAAAGCCGAAAAGCACTCAGCATCGGCATCGTCAAAAACTGCTACAAACGAATCAGCATCGGCATCAGAAACACTCGTGTCGTTCTGTTTTCCGGTAGCCTTGGCATCTGTTTTTGCTTGCTGGGTGGTCACGTTGATCTTCTTGTTCAAATACTCACTGTTGAAGAGCTGAATGGTGGCCTGGTCCAACAGAAAACCGACGCCACCGACCTTGATACGCACCTCTGTAGTAGCAGTAGTTGAAGCCCGTGCTTCTTTGGGAGTAGAATTTTCCTTGTTGACGAGGTGCTCGTCATCTCGACCTTCTTCTTTGGGGCCACTCATATTGGGTAATGAATTTAATTTTATATTGGTAAAAAGGAAATGCTGGTCGTCTACTAAGAAGCTGTGTGCCTTGTTTTCCAACACTACGTTCTGTAATTTTGTGACCATCACAAACAGAAGCTGGTATGTTTGGTGGCTTCGATTCGAACTTGAACAGGACACATTTTTCGTGAAGCAAAAAATGAACGTATGACTGGAGTTTTTCAGCGAAATAGATGTGTCAGTCGCACGAGTAAAAGTTACTAGATAATACTAGTACACTAGTCTCCTACTAGTAGGGTCTAGCTAGTACTGTAACGCACTCTGCAGACACCAACGTCCTTGAAACAGCAACATCGTGAGAAACGCGTTAAAGAAGAAGAATATTCCGACGAAAACCTAACATGTCTTAAGTACGGGCCATCCTTGGCTTGCGAAGTCTGTTTGAACTTGTCACAACGTTTTGAATTGGGCGAATCACATGTTTATGTCGAAAGCGGAAAATGTGTGATGTTTGCATGTTTCAGTTTCATTGTAGTTTTACCGCACAACTGCTCTGTTAGAAAAGTTTGGTCTGTTTGTTCTCCGTATTACTTTTCATTGGCTCTCCTTTCTTTCGCTTGATTATTGTCCTCTCTCAATCATCATCAATCTCGGAGCGTTCGTTCGTATCGTTTCGTGTCGTCCTCTCCCTCCTTCCCTCCCGCTCTCTATCTCACTCTCATCACACAAGCGGTGCTCTACCTCTTGTGTGTGTTTGTGTGTTTTTTTTTTAAATCTACTTTCTTGTGTTGTGTTGTGTTTGTGCTTGTGGGTGGTAGATTAAGAATCGCTTATATCTTTCCTCCAGTACACGCTCTCTCAACAAGTTTGTTTCCAGAAGGGGTCTTGCTTGCTTATTGATAAGCCTTCACATCGAGCTTCGAAAAGAACGTCATTCATTGCACTACTTGCACTTGTACCACCCGGGTACGATCGCAATTTCCTGTTTCTCATCATCAATTTGTAGAAGAGACTACAACTCTACAGAATCAAATTCATCAAGAAGAAGTTTTGATTTTGTGCTTTCGATAGTATTATTATTTTTATTTATTATTTATTATTTATTGGACCAGTGAAAAGTTATTCTCACAAGGTCTTTTTGTCTGATACATCCTACATCTTAGAAAAAAAGTCTTTATATTTCGTGCTGCAAACGACACAAAAACATATTTCTGATTGCAAAAAGGAATTCAGCGAACCAAAGGTCAAATTTTTAAAAAAATCAACTTTGTTACCAGACTTGTCTTGGAAGAACTCTGAAAAGATGAGCAGCTCTGGTAAAATAATGTCCCTCAGTGACATTCAGGCGGAACAAGCCCGTGACGAAGGTCGCAAAAGCAGCAGCAACACTAATAGCAACAACAACAACAACAACAACAACAACAACCGTGGTGGCGATGATGATTCCAACAACAATCGACACCGAAAAAATTCGACTGGGCCACTATCTCGACGTAGTAGTGGTGGTAGTGGTGCTGACGGTGCTGGAAAAAGACGTGGAAATGACAGTCGTCGCGGTCGCGGTCCCGATCGATCCAATTTGCCATTGGAACACGGTTGCATTTGCAGTCTCAAGGACAAATTTGGATTCATCTACTGTGCCAACCGTCCCACGGAACTCTTTTTTCATTTCTCTGAAGTAACGAATGTCAATCCTGCTGATTTACAAGTAGACGATGAAGTGGAATTTCGAGTAGGAATTTCTCGAGACAGTTCTGACAAGTTGGCTGCCTTTGAAGTCTACCGGTTTGCCACGGGGACTATTGTATGGGAGTACGAAGAGTCTCCCGGAGAACGGTTTCAAGGACTTGTCGATCGTCCTTTGATGCGTCCTCCTGGCAACAATCGACGAAATAGCGATCGCGATGATAGCGATGTGGAAGGTCTTATTCGATTGTTGGTGCCCGCTGAAGAAGAAAAATCTAGCGAAACAACAGCAGAAGCCAATAATACAGCGGAGACCGACGAGGTGAACAAGGATGCACCAGCAGTAGATACCATGACAACTGCCAACGGACCCAAGATTCGGTTCACGGCTAATGATTACAATCCCAGTACAGCTGAAGATAAGAAAACTGAAAATGGAGATGAAGCTGCTGCCACTCTTCAACGTAAATCTTCCAACTCTTCCATCGGTGGCAATCCCAATCGACTGTCCCGAGGTGATTTGGTCGAATTTACCTTGGTGGTGGAAAAACGCACCCGTGCGAAGTTTGCGCGCAATATTGTGGTCCTCCAAACCGAACGGGAGCGGGCACAATTGGCCAAGGAAAAAGAACTTTTAGACAATGCTAGCCTGGAACAAGGTGTTGTGGTCAGCCTGAAGCAAGATTTTGGATTTTTGCGCAGTAACGCGCGTCGTGACGAAGTTTACTTTCATTACTCGCAGGTGGAACTGCCGGAAGAAGGTGAGGAGGACGATGAACATGAATTGAAAATTGGGCAAGACATGGAGTTTCTCGTCGTGACAGAAGAACAGGACCATAAAACGAAAACGAGCGCCCGGCATGTAACGTTTTTGCCGAAAGGAACTGTTGAGTTTGAGAAAAAAATCGTGGAGGGTGTCACTGGGCTCGTATCCATCGTTCCACGTGCTGACGCCAGTCGCAACCAGCAAAAGAACACCGATCCACAATGTTTTGGCTCTGTTCGCTTGAGCACACCTCTGTCGGTAATCAGCCCTGAAAGCAAAGAGGATGTGACTGTCAAGACTGTTTCCTTGCATGTTGCCGATGCTCCCGGCGGACTTTTTGAAGAAAGATATGGGGCATCAATGGGATTGTGGATTCGAGAGGGTGACAAACTGTTGTTTGATGTAGTTTATGACGTCGTTGACCATAACTACCATGCCCGACCAACCAAACATTTAGTCCCGATTGGAAGTCCATTGGTGGACAGCATCAATGCTGTTAACAATGTCGAAAATGAAGAAGAGAAGGACGGCTTAAACGGTGATAAAGCAAAAGGAAAGAAAAAGAAGAATACAACAGATGCTGCAGTCCGTCTTATTGAATTGTGTTTGGCAGGCCGATCAGAAGGTACAGTTCATACTGTGAAGGAAGCCTTCGGTTTCATTCATTTTGCGGAGCGTCCGGTGGATGCTCATTTTAAGCTATTTGAACTTCTACCTGACGACGTGCAAGTCGATTTGCGTAGAAATATGGGCTTAAAGACGACGAATACGACAAAAGCAGATATGATGGGATTCCACCAGTTGACGATCGGCACTGAGGTGCAATTCGACATGTCCATTCATGGTACCGTCATGACGCAAAATGCTCATCCACTGAGAGGTGGCAAGAAAGGAAGCGGCGCGCAAAATAGTCAGCACGAACGAGAAAATCTGAAGGCCCAGCGCATTCTGATTCTTCCGCCGGGCACAATCTTGCAGAATAAAACCCTCTTTCTTGGCGCGAAGGGTTTGGTCACCAAGGAGGATCCAAATCAGCCGTATGCTGGAACAATTGATTTGGAAAAAGAGCTGCTTCCGTTGACGATGGAGGAGCGACATCCGTTGGTTGTCAAACTGATAGAAACTTTTATGAAAGATGAAGGTTCCCAATCATTAGTATTCCACGATATTCAATCCACGAAAGAAGAAGATGTCATTTCGTACATTATTGACACGAGAGCAAATGGAATGCTCGAGATGACGCATGTACCTCAAGTAGGCAGTACGAATTATGCTGGACGGTTATGTATCCGAAAATTGTTACCAGATGAAATATCGCCGGATCAAGAAGCAGATGATACGCAGGCTGCAGAAGTAGAGCCGATGGAAGCTAAAGAGGAGGTGGAAGCAGATTTGGCTGCAGGCGAAACCTCTGTAAGAGATAATGTGTCTCCAAAGAATGGCAGCGGCAACTCTAATTCTGCAAAAGCACGTGGCAACAAACAGAAGGCGCTCTCAAAGACGCTTGAGCCTATCAAGACGATTCGCTTTGATAAATCGAGTTTGACAGCTGCCGCCAGAACGGAATTGCCGCCTATGATTGGTGACGTTGTTATTTGTGATGTCCAACAAAGTCGAAAAACAGCAAAAGTTAGTTTGGTAAATCTGAGTGCGACGGAGAGAAAAGCCATGGATGCTGATGAAGCTGCAGCTAATGAAGGAGTCGCTGGTGTCGGTGTTGTGAGGGAAGTTGTGCTGGCTAGTAAAATAGGTTTCATCACGGTGGCTGACGAAGGTGCCGCCAAGAGGGAACTCCTCTTTTTTCACTTTGCAAGTCTTATTACGACCGACCACCAGCAAGACAAGCACCAGCAAGGGCGCGGTAGAAAAGGAGCCGCTGATGCTCCAATTCACAAAGGAGATGAAGTCAAGTTCAAGATTGGAACCGAAAAGAACGGGAAGCGCGTCGCTGTCGACATTGAAATTGTTTCATCTGGCGTTGTCGCCAGCAAACCGGATAGCAATGCATGCAAGGGATACATTCTAGTGGAACCAACTGACACCAAAGTTGGAGGACCTGTCAAGCCTTCCCATTCTTTCAATCGGTCGCTTTCTCCAGAGAGACCGGCCACAGCCATGAGTCGATGGCATAGCGTCGATATGGACGACGATAACAAAGTCGATAGGTTGCGGACGAAAGGTGAAGGCGTCATTCTTTTGTTGGAAGACCCTGCCAGCATGTTCGTCAAGGCAGTGAACAAGTCAACCGAAAGAGAAAACGGAAAGGATGGAGAAGGAATCGTAGACGAGGACGAAAAATCGACGGCCAATAGCACTCACGGACTTGGAAAGTTCCACTTGCATTATCAAAATGGTGCTCTGGCTCTAAAGGGCGCCGGTGCTCCGACGACGATGGATACTTCTACGAATCCGAGACGCGGTGATCTTGTTTCGTTTGTAAAGTCCAAGAATGGAACTGGCGTGAAGGATGTTCGTGTCGTCACACGTTCAGCGGCCACAATGGTACAAGGAAAGCTCGAGAATGTGGACCAGGAAAAGCAGACAGCCAAATTTGTCGGCAGTGTGAACGGCGAGAGGAAAGAATATGATATTGAATTGAAAGAAGTCGTGAGCTGTGAAATGAAGCAGCTGAAGGATAACGTTGAGGTAGAAGCAATCTTTCATGACGATGCAATTCATGGTATTTGTAGAACGACTGATCTACGACTGGAAAGCAAGCTAGGCACCGGAAGAAAACAAAGAATGAAGCTCAACCTCACTGTGAAGAAGGACCTTTCTGGTAAAATTGTGGCTCAGAGCATGATGGCCCAGGGACCAGATGGTACCAACGGGTTTGCGCCTGGCTGGACTGCCCGCGTCAGCAAATACGCGCAGTCTACTGGTTGAGAGATGATGCCGAGAAGGCTGAGGCGAGATGATGCTGCTGGAGTTGGAAGATATCGACTGGGGTTTATCCTAAAAATGTAAAATTATCTTCCAGCTTTGAAAAAGCTGCAAAGTGTGCTCTTGCTTTTAATTACTTGTCAACTTTTTTGCTACGGGTAGCTACTCACTCCTATACTCTATCACTACTAGGTAGTAGCAGCTACTGTAGCAAGTATGAGTCTCTGTGCTCGGCTCTACTTCAGATTAGACCTGTGTAATAGGTAGTCTACTGGTAGTAATAGGAGCAGTTCCGTTGTTTCCTTTCCTTTAAGAAATACTTGATCGGAACAGATTTTTCACGTCGTCCAACTGCTTCATGTGTGACCGCTCACAACAAACACATCAGCACCAAAAACAGGATATCAATAGAATCAATGCACTCCTTGCATTAACTTCATTATAGGAGACTATACGGGAGCTACCAGAAAAAAAGACAAAGAGTAAGGAGACTCAGTCTCAAGTATGACTCACACCAAGAAGAGCAGCAACAAAGAGTGCAAAAATGACACGGCAAATCGGGGGATGACTGCGAAGGGTCCCATCAGTCCTCCTCCTCATCGTACTAGTAGCCATTCACCTCTTCTGCCGTCCAAGAAAGAGCTTCTCAACAACAAACCACAAGAATGTATAATGTTAGAACGCACTTTCCGAGGAAAGTCGTACGCCCAAGTCGCTCTTCCCAAGACCTCTCACCTTGCTCGGCCAAACCAGAACAACAATAACAATAGATGTTCCTTCTCGCTTACCACGTTGACTGCTGCCACAAAGAACGTACTGCCAACATCCAAACCACGACAACAATCACTGAACAGTACCATTGTAGATTTGGAATGGATGACATTGCAGGAGGATACAAGAAGTGCTCGGTCACGTACGACAACGACAGTATCATTGTCCAAGACAAACGTTCATTTCGATCGTGGTACGTCCGTATCTTCGAGTGACAATGACAAACGAATGAAACAACAACAACAACAAACGAATCTTCGTCAACAACAACAACAACAACAGCAAATCAAAGAATCGTCCAACAAACTTAGAATGGATGTTGCTAGGAATGTCAGTAATGCTTCGGAACGTTCTGGTACTGCTGCTGCTGCTGCTATGAACGCAGGAATTACCAATGATTCGTCACCATTATTGAAAGCAAACAACAACAAGTCTGTACGATTTTCTGTGGTGGAACAAATTGAATTGATACCCAATCGTTCAGAAATGACACCAGAAGAAAAAGAAGCACGATGGCTGTCACGACAAGATTTGGAAGATATTCGAACCAATCGACGTCAACGGCAGCAGCAGCTACAAAAACAACAACAACAACAACAACGTCGGCGGAGCTGGCGGCGACGTCGCAAGAGACAACAGAGGCATACGACTGCGGTGAATAGCGTTCCATCAACGACAAGAATGGTGGGGGAAAATAGCAAGAAATCTGTTTGGTTGGAATCAAGTTCAGCATATGCCTAGCATAGCATAGTAATACCGGGATGATTTGCATTTGGGGTGGGCGTAGAATTTATTTAAAAAAAATATGATTCTACTAGACTACTAGGGAAGAAACGCACAGGATGAAGGGGGTGGGGGGTTTGACGACAAACCACGAAGCTAGAAAATTAAAAGACGTCATAAAAAGTCATGATGCCTATCGCAAAGCAGTTATGATTTTGTCAGCCTATCCAAACTTCCTCTCAAAGAAATGGTTCACGTTCAACCAGAGGTTCCGAAGAACTTCAGACCCATTCAACAAGCAGGATACAGTAATGCTTGCTCTACTACTAGTCCCATTCGTCATGAATGCAAATGCATTTTCCACATTTCCCTAGGTAGACACTTCGTTACCGTTGATGCTTGCGTACAAGCTAGCCAAGGCACATTATTATTATTGTTGCTCCCTTTGGCTGTTTCTCTTTTCTTCCGTTTTAAGTCATTCTTATTCACACAGACACGCACATTTGATCTCTACATAACCTTTTTTTTTGGACTTCTGCTGCCGCTTTTGAACTCTTGTTCTCTCCTCGCCTTCCTACAGTTTCGTGAATTTGGTTGCGCTAGCTACTACTAGCTAGCAACCAAGTTGTTTTAGGGTGACGACGAGTAGAACATGTGCAAGAAACCTCTGTGTCACGCCAAAGAATGAAAACAGAATAGAGTTTAAAGTAAGGAGGTCTGCGGCTGGTAGTATCCTCCCGAACCATGCTGCTTCAACAAGCCCAGCAACTTGCCGGAAACCAGTACATGGCGGTGGTGTGCAACTGTAACGCCGTCGTAGGAAACGAAGGGTTGATGATGAAAGGGTGTCCACCACAATGGTGTGTGGATGTTTGGGGAGGGGGGGAGCACGATGCAAGGTGGTGTAGTGAAATACCAAGATCATGCGTGAGGAAACGTGCGCAAGCGCAGAGGATCCCTCGATTTTGCAAATAATATTTTAACATAAAACGGGGCAAGGCCCCGCATAACTATGTTAATAGTTATACTGCAGAATAGTGGAGTAAAGGTTTGAAGAAGGTAAGACCAAAAGGTTATTGCGCTGAGTTGTGATGACACGATAAGCTTCTGGAATTACTCACGAACAGTTACTACACAAGATCAAAGCCAAAAGGCGAAGAGAGATAGGGTCCACACTGTGAAAGATGATCCATCAGGCAACTCATTGAGTTTCTGCAAAATGCAGGAAGCGTGTCCTGATGAGATAAAAAATCAGGTCATGAGCCTTTTCGCACTTTGAATCGCGGGAGAATAAGTCGTATCATATCCAAGCAGAGAGAGTAGAAGCAACGTAGTAGTAGTATTCATGGAGTAGCTAGCAAATGACGAAACATTTGATCTCTATCATTGGATTCGGACGTGACACCGTTGAAATTTTAGCTTGCTACTCTATCCACAGATGAATGAGAAAGCTCGATGATTCTCACAAGCAGCTTGGTGCTGAAAGATTCGATGTAGCAAACAAGAGCCTTGATTCCAATTGTACATAAGGAGGCTTTGCTTGTAGAATAGCATTCTTCATCTAGAGCCGATGCCAGTTTTTAGAACTTCTGGTTGCTACGAATCCACGTATCCGCTATTAAAATCTTTTTAGTTCCTACTACTACTAGATGCTATTCGGAGCACCCCCAATCAGTATGTGGCTTCCCAACTGCCTTGTACCTGGTACTCCAGTAATTTTTTGTTGTCCTGAAAATGATTATCTCTATCCCTTAATCAGTAGAAGAACTTCGTACCTGCCGCCAACTCATCAAAATAATTAAAGCTCAAACCGATGAACGAAGCACCTGGGGCCTGACTACTACTTCTAGACTAGTACTTATACTAGGAGTACCAGTAGTCTAGATTAAAAAAAAAATGCATCTCCGATTGTACTAGACAGCACTCCTCCTTTTATTCAGAGTATTTCCGCCATCAAGCAACAAGATATAATGTCATCAGCCGCAACATTTAATTCACGAGCTCGAGCGCTCAATCTGTATCGATCCCTGCTCAAGGCTCACAGAGCATATTTGCCACGAGAAATGAGAGCTTTGGGTGACAACTATGTCAAGGCCGAATTTAAATTGCACAAGACTGCCAAACCGGAACATCTCACCAAATTTTACACAGAATGGGAAAGCTATTTAGAAGAAATTCTAAAGACTGCTCGGACGCGAGAGTCCTTGAGCATGGGTGCCATGGTAGACCCTTCAGCCGCCCAACAAACCCAAGCCGCAGTGGTCTTTGGAAAAGATTTGCCCAAGAATTTGGAGCTGCAAGAAGAACAGAGACAACAATTGGAAGCTCTGAAAAAGGAAGCCGAAAAACTAGGGCGGCACGGCAACTAGACTGTTTATAAGTAACGGGTAGTATTGTCACACCGACGTTTGATCCGATAGGCGATAGGCGATCGTTTGCTGTCTGGTCTTTGAAGAAATAATAGAAAAATATTACAAGTTAAAGCCCGTTCCCTACTACAAACTGTACTAATACGTCAAACTTTACTTTGTACTGCCATTGCCGTCGTCGTTGGGCGCCAACACTGCAAACTTGGCTTCGCTCGCTTTGTCGTTGCCATACTGTAAGATATGATAAAGCCAGCCCAAAGTCATGACAGGAATATTCCATTCTCGTGCCTTGAGCATTTTTCGATTGTCCTTTTGAAGAGATACGGCAAGATCAGCACATATCAAATGCGTCGTCTTGTGTTGGTGCATGGAATCGTCAAACACGGCACCCGTGGCCCGAATAGCCTGAACGACGGCTTGCCGTTCGACTCCTACAAAGCCAGTGACCGATATTCGTACTGTTGTTCGCGATGCCTTCTCCAGAGTATTGGTCGTTTTTTTGCTCTCGACTTTTCGGCTCGATGCGGTTGACTTTTCGTTGTTACTGCTATTGACAGGCACTATCAATCGTCTCCATGGCCACGGTTGTGGCTGAAACAAAAGTGGCATACATGCAGGGTCTACAATGACCTGCTCTTCGACACAAGTCTGTATCCAGTTGGGTGTTACCGTTACCAGGTCACAGATGGCCTTGCGTTGAAGTTGTGACAAAAGTGGATGCAAAGCAAATTGTTGTTGTTGTAAGTGACTTTGGCTACCATTGCCACCCCAACAAATGATGTGACACTTTCGTTTTGTAACTTGGCTTTTGGTACTGTGCTTGACTTGCTGCTGTTGTTGTTGTTGTCGTAAGGACTCATCTTTGAGGATATCCAATAATTTTGATGACAGAATTTGGCCTCCGTGCGTATGTACGAGTCCTTCCAGAACTTTGATATCGTAATCTACCATCCAACTCGGTGGGTTCGAGAGGCGCAACAGCACGAAGATGTAACCACGTAGCAATGTACTGCTTTTTTCTGTACTGTTTTTGTTGGCATTACTGCTGTTCGTCAACGTTGTCTTGCTGTGTTTTTTGCTGCCAACTGCTTTAGCGGGACGAGATGATTTTTTGTTTAGGCTGACAGTCAATGTGGCAGGATAGTCCCGCGGTGATAACAATTCTTTAGCGTGCCAGCTCTTGACAACCCATAAAGGCGAAACGACTGCGGTATGATTTCCAAACGTCTCATTCTTAGCTTTGGAAATAGATGTGCTGTTGTTTTTTATTATTGTGCGGTGTAGTGCAGATGTTCGTAGTGTGAATGTGCAAGAATATAATGTATTATTTTACGTAAACAGCTCTTTCCAAAACAAAAAGACTTCTTACCGTAATACATCATCGCACTGATCATGCACAATCACGTGCGTAATGTTTTCGTGATAATCCCAAAAGATACTTCCCATTCCCCTTGATATCAGTTTGCATAGCTTTTGGTATTCAATAGCAATATCAGTATCAGCATTAAAACCTACCAAGTAAAATTGGCACGATGAAAAGACTGGATTCGGAAAGGATGCGACACATGTAGGACTTGAAGCCGCACGTGGCGCTGCTGCTGCTGCTGTTATTTGCAAGGCATCGTCCAACAATTGAAGTAAATGTTGTTTCCTGTTTTTTGTGTGATTGATATCGGTATTGGAAAGGAGGCTGCTGCCTTTTCGCTTTTTAGTATCCTGGTCGTTTTCACCTGCTCTGCTCCTGCTGCTGTCGCTGCTGTTGGTGTTTAATACGTAGTTCGTCTCGTTAACATGACTCTGCTCCTGCTCACAAACCTTCAACCATAACGGCGAGACGACCCAAATATGTTTGGTAGCCTTGAGAGCTGCATCGACCTTGCTTCCATTTACCGTCTCGGCTATCAAGTGTGTATTAGTTTTGGTATGAAAATCACGGGTAAAGGAACCACCTAAAGCTTGAATCAATTCATGATACTCTTCTTTCAGTGACGCCGACATGCCTGTTAGACAGATCACAGCACCGTTCAAAGGCAATTTCGAGTCACTATGTTGGACCAACAAGCGTCTGGAACTACTATCATCGTTGTCATTGGCTTTGGTGTCGACATCTTCCTCCTTCTGGTTCTCCATCTTGATGGCTGCTTCTGGTCTGGCAGCGCTACTGCTGCTGCGACTGCGGGTAGAAGAGGTCGAAAACATAGTGTTGTTTGACTATCCTGCCACTTTGAAGGTTGACCGGGACGTGCAAGATAATAATATTATTATGACGAAACAAAGAAAATGATAATAACAGTAGTAGTATTATGATACTAGACAGTAGACAGTACAGAGTACAGACTAGACTGCTAGTACGAAAAAATTAATGAGGTGTTGTCTGTTTTTCAGTTTAGTTTTCTCTCTGTTGCTCTGCGAAAAATGACAGATCGATATTAAAGTTGGGGTTCAGATAGAAAGACGCTCATTTGTTAGTTCTAGGTCTCATAAAAATCCAGGTGTTTTTTTCTTCTAGACTAAGTAGGGTCTAGCAGTCTAGCTACTAGTCTCATCAACTTTCAATTCCGAAATTGTCCAGTGCGAGCCTAGCTAGTAGAATACAGAAACATAGGGATTGCACTGAACTCGGAAACAACAGAGGCAGCAACAACGACATTAACAAAAGCAACACTACTCTCGATTCTGTCATGATTCACAGAGTTTTTCTTTTTACATACGAATATTGAATTATTATAAGTCTGTTGGAATATTATTCGTATAAAATTTCACGAATCGTCTTGTGTTGCTTTCTTTCGCAGAGAATGGAAGGAGAAAAGGAGACAATAGTATACAGAGAGTCTCTAGCGAACACGACAACTTGTTGGAAATTGGAAAGAAAGTTTTTATGAACCCAAAAAGATGAGGGCCCCTGATGATGATGATGATGACTCGGTTATCATCGAAATGACTAGACTACCACCAGAAGAAGTATATGAAGCATCGATTTTGAATTCCTAAGAAAAACAAATATCTTTTAAGGGCTTATTACAAATAATAAACAATAAAGAGCTCATCAATGTAAACTATAATAATAGAGTCAAAGGTGAAAACAGAAAAACTTCAATTATATACAGAATACAGATACACAAGTTACAAGCAATGAGACCAAGCGAATGACAAGATTCGACTGTCATTTTACTCTTGATTGGAATGCAAAACTTTCGGATCACCCATGGTGACACTTCCGTCGGGATACTTTTTTGTGATGAACTTTCCAATTCGCCCACCATCTCCCTCTGCATTGCCCCCCTGGTGTTGTTCTTGTTGGCGACCATATCGTTTTTCGTTCTCTTCTTTCGAAAGACTTGGATCGTATCCGACTGTGACACCTCCCTTGGGACGATGCTCGGTATCTTCTTGCAAGTGAGAAGGAACGTGCTTCACGGCGTCAACTACCTCTTCGATTCCTGCTTTGATGTCATCTAATTTTGTGTGTTCGTCATGGTGTCTTGCTGCTGCGTTGTCGTCTTCGTTACTTCGTGAGTTATTTTCGTTGGAATTGAGCTCCATGATAATGTTGTTCAATTGTAATAATATTCCTGTCAGCACCTGAAGCTCCTAGTATATTTTGCTGTTTCCAGTTTCTAATTCCAATCTATTAGTCGTAGCAGTACCTATTAGTCTAGTTAGTAGGTTCGTGTTATAACAATCGTCACACTTACGTAAATCATCAATTTTGTGAAGGAAGAGAAATCGAAAAGAAGAAAACGATCGATCGTGTAAATAATTTAAGAAAAAACAAGAATTTTTGAAGTCCGTCCTGGATTTAAGATCAGAGATAAAACAGCTACGGGCACATAAAAATTTAGTCCGAGCCTTAATCTGTCAAATCAAAATTATTTTTTGTGAATGCTCGTAGGCCTGAGGTTTCGATAGAAGTGGCGTCCTTGATACAGTTGTCACCTTCAATGTAGATGCTGGATACTGCTGCTGGAAACGGAAAAAGCATCGAGATCAGCGGAAATGTGTTGGCGGAGTATTTCTCGTCTAAATTTCTGGCAACTGGCTGAAAAATAAGTGTTATCGAGTTTTCTTTGCTTTGTATGTTATATCCCGCCAGTTTTTCCAACCGCATGGACCTGAGCACCTCTAATGCAATTATACTTAGAATAGTCAGCCCATATTTAAAAGATTGCTTTTAAACTTTCTGCTTCTTGGTCCCATCTTCAGGAACAGGGTCGCGGTCGGCCATTCTTCTGACACACTCGGGCGCTAAAGGTGCTCCATGAGGTGCCATGGCGGAATCCAATGGCACCCGTTCGTATATTCGTCTCCATTTGTCATCAATTTCTTTCAAAAAGTAAGTACCTGGAAACAACCTGCCCGTACTAGGGTAGACAGGCTTGTATGGTGCTCCAGCTCCATGCATTCGGGCTCGCGTATCCAACGCCATATCGAGCTCGCTGGGGTGAACTTCCTCTCGCGACTCCAGCCTTGCGCTTAGTTGCATAGCATCCGCCATTTTGGTAATGGAAAATGTTGACTGCTTGGGTGTTCGACTGCAAGTAAAAGAAACCAATAAGTGTACAAGATAGCAGTATAGAAAAGGATCTGGAATTCATTGGCAACCACGGCGTAAACTTACACTTGAAGACAATACATTGAAGCCAGTGCACCAGATCCATATGAAAACACTCCAATGATTTTTCCTTCCTCAAGCGATCCATTGGATCCAGCTCTATCCACCAGTGATGCTAGTCCCAGAAAGACACTTGCCGCGTATGTATTTCCAATTTTGATACTGGCGGCATTAGAGTCCTTAAAGCGCTGAGTATAAGCATCAGCTGACACTGCTTTCAATGCCTTCTCTAAGGTCTTGTCACTATATGTTTCTTCAATCGTCTTTGTCAGCCATTCTTCTAGCGGATGGCCCTCCATGTTTTCGCCTTCTTCCAGACGACGGCGGGCATCTATTAAATACAGGCGTCCAAAGGACTTTTGCACGAGTTTATTGTAGGGGGAATGAAATACCCAGAAATCCGGTGATTCAGCATCGAAGGGTTTCTTGTTGCCATTTTCACCACGGGCCTTATGAACATTTCTCACTAATCGCTGGTAGACATCCTCAATTGCCTGGTAGTAGCAGACCTGAGATAGTGCTCCATCAACTGTCGGATATTCTACTGAATGGTCTGGTTTGAAGAAGTCCCAAACATGTGAGGCATGAGTGGCTCGCTCTCTGGGGTTAAATGACAAAGGCGCATCCCTTCCAACCAAAAAAGCAACAGCACCTGCTCCACAGGTTGGTCGAGCAGGACCCTTGGCGTAGGCAGCAATATCAGCAGCCACAACAATAGCATAACGACCGTCCCAGCCGTCTGATTCTACCCAATGAAAGGCATTCAAAAGAGCTGCAGTACCCCCGTAGCAAGCATTGATAACAGTGGCCCCTTCAACGTCGGTATTTCCGGGAAACAAAGACATGAGGACTGTTTTCGTCGATTTGGATTTATCGACGAGTGTCTCTGTGCCGACCTCTAATCTTCCAACGGCATTTGTGTCAATGTCATACCTATGATCATCACAAAACAAATTCATTGATTTAGAACCAACACAGTCAAAATGCAATTATTGAAAAACACAGAACCAACGCAGCTATCTCACTTTTCTATGAGAGATTTCACAACCGTCAATGCAAGACTGTTGATATCTTCAGTATCACCACAAAGGCCCAATCCTTCTTGACCCAAGCCAATGGTATATTTACCGGGGGCAACACCGTAATGCTCTTCGAGTTTGGATTGCGAGACAAAAGTCGACGGCATGTAAACTTCCATCGCCAAGATGCCTACGTTCTTTTCCTGTTTAGCAGAGCTCATGATGATGCTATCGGAGCGTAATAATAGTATTATTGTCGTCTTAGTTTCTTATTAAGGACGCGGTAGTGTGTCTACAGTCTAGTAGTCTAGAGTACTAGTAGACTAGTAGTAGTCTAGAGTCTAGAGTACTACTCTAGACTAGTAGACTACTCTAGTACTAGACTTGTAGACTACGCTACTCGTACTAGTCTACAATACTCTTACAACTTCAATATTTAATTTCGCCAACCACTCTAGCCAGTGGGTGGCCTATGAAAGTTTTATTTGTGTGCTACTGATAAATATTTAGCTTACTATTTTAGAAGTAGGGTACTGAAAATTTGTATAGTCATATCTTAAGTTGGGACCTCGGACCTCAAATTCCGACCGAGATAAATATTTAGCTTACTATTTTCAAAGTGGAGTACTAAAAGTTTCTATAATCAAACTTAACTCGAGGTCCATGGACCTCATGTACTCTGTAGAAAAAAATACTAAATTGCTAGCACAGACCTCGGACCTCTTATAGAACGAATAAATAATATATTGAAAAACAATAATTGTCGTAGTCTGAAATATTTATGTTAACTCAAACCCTAATCTACTTAT
>Ga0210036_1000846_pt1 | contig 35360 bp, 32 predicted proteins | sample CryGeymeta201515_FD_185469 | JGI IMG/M metagenome (GOLD analysis project Ga0210036, IMG submission 185469) | Groundwater microbial communities from Crystal Geyser aquifers in Utah, USA - Crystal Geyser metaG 2015-15 (SPAdes) (version 2) | ecosystem: Environmental > Aquatic > Deep subsurface >...
GGAGTGTGGCGGTAAAATTCACTAAGGTGAGTCCTGACAGCCTTTTCCACCTTCAGCATATTGTACTCTATAACTCCACGGACACGGACTCGATTGAAGAGGAACTGGACCGCCATCCCGGTTTGCTATAGCTGAGGCAGCTTTTCTTCGAATTCCTTAACAAAGGAAGCAATGAGCCCCTCATCGGCAAAGCTATAATAGACGTTTCGGCCTACAATGATGTGGTCTAGCACCTGCAGTCCCATTATCCTTGAGGCCCAGGTCAGTTTTCTGGTTATTTGCGTGTCTGCGGAGGATGGGGCCGGGTCACCCGATGGGTGGTTGTGGGCAAATATCAGGGAGGCGGCCTTATACTCAAGCGATGCGCTGAGAATGTCCCTGGGATAGACCGCGCTTTCCGTGAGCGTTCCTACGAAAAGATCTTTGTCCGCGATCAGCTCGTTTTTTCTTGAAAGAAATATCACTTTGAAGGTTTCGCGCGATAGATCCCTCATCGAGTGGAATAGATAGTCATATACGTCCTTTGAAGAGGTGAAGAAATCTTTTCCGGTCACGCGGTCACGAAGGTATCTGTTTGCGACCTGATGGATGAGGCCAAGATAGAGGGCATTCTTCGTGCCTATTCCCTTTATCTGCAATAGCTTTTCAGACGGAGCGGAAAGTGTGCCGGCCAGCCCGCCAAAGCGGCTTACCGCCTCGCGGGCCGGTATCTTGAGATCTCCTCTTGGTGTGCCGAGGGTGAGGAGAAACTCCACCACTTCTTCATCGGAGAATCTCTCAAGGCCTGCTTCCAGGAATCTCTGCCTCATCCGGTTTCGATGTCCGGAGCCCCTTTTCTGCCATTCATCCTTTTCCATAGACAAACTCCAGTCACAAAAACCATCCATCGGTTACGTCCCTTAAACAACCTGCAATTTTGTTTGTTAGCCAATTTATACCAAACCAAAAAGCCTGCTGCACTAAGAATCTGAACATCCAATTTCTTGTTGACTGGGAAATTTTAGTGTTCTATATGAACTGACTGAGCGCTCAGTTTATTATTTGGAGATATTCCTTGAGGAAGAGAGAAAAAATACTGGAGGTCGCGGCCCATCTTTTTTCCTCCAAGGGTTTCAGAAATACCAACATTTCAGAGATAGCAGAGAACACAGGTGTGGCAGAGGGAACCATCTTTTATCACTTCACGAGCAAGGAGGAGCTTTTTCTGGCCATATTGAGGGAATTTAGAAACTCAATAACGAGTGATTTTTCGCAATATGAAAAATCATGGCATTTCAGAAGCGGCTTGGATAGGACGGAGCATTTAGTCTCTTTTTATCTGTCCTATTCGGCCTCGATGGAAGAGAGGTTTCTATTCTTGCACAGGCATGACGCCTATGAGCTTTCAGAGGTAAATCCGCTTTTCAGGAAGGAGCTTGAGGCCATTTATACATGTTTCGTGGACGTATTTGATTCGGCCATTTTAGAGGGCCAAAAGGATGGATCAATAAGCGATGATTTCCATCCCAGGAAAGTGGCAATGATATTGTTTGCCCTGGTTGATTCGGTTGCCAGGCTCAATACCTACAGGCTCTATGACGCTGCTAGCCTGTTTAACGAGCTTTTAATGTCCTGTAAAAGGATTTTGAGTAAGGGTACATGAGAATAGTCTGGAGGTGTTCATGCTGGAAAAACTCTTTCCGTTCCTAGGATGGTTCAGAATCTTTTCAAAGGAGTCCCTGCGCTCAGATGCGCTGGCGGGGTTAACCGTCGCTCTGGTGCTCATACCCCAGTCAATGGCTTATGCCCAGCTTGCCGGGCTTCCCGCTTATTACGGTCTGTATGCGGCCTTTCTTCCGCCTATGATAGCCGCGCTCTTCGGTTCAAGCAGACAATTGGCCACCGGGCCTGTAGCGGTTGTCTCACTTATGACATCCGCCTCCCTTGCGCCTCTGGCGACAGCCGGTAGCGAGGGTTACATCGCTTATGCGATCCTGCTTGCGCTCATGGTGGGTATTTTTCAATTTGCCCTTGGGGTGCTGAGGCTCGGGGTGGTGGTGAACTTCTTATCCCACCCTGTTGTAAACGGATTTACCAATGCCGCCGCGATTATAATCGCCACGTCTCAGTTATCCAAGATGTTCGGCGTATATGTTGATACGGCAGAGCATCACTATGTGACCGTTTTCAAGGTTGTGGCAGCCGCCGTGAACCATACCCACTGGCCCACATTTTTCATGGGACTCGGGGCCTTTGCCATAATGTACGCCCTGAGGTGGCTTAATCCGAGGATACCCAATGTCCTGGTGGCCGTAGCCGTTACTACTCTTATATCGTGGGCCACAGGATTTGATCATAATGTGAGACTGCCTCTCTCCTCGGTAGAATCCCGGGAAGCAACTGCCCTTATTAACAGGTTTAACACCGATTTTCGCGTAACGATTTAACATAACATTTCCGTTGGCTCTTTATGAGGCCAGCTCAAAATAATGCAATAAAGAAAGATAGTTAGACGTTCTATTAATTTCAACGGTCCCTGAAAATGTTATATCGAATGACGGTTTATTAAGAGATCTGCCACCGTCAGAATTTGAAAATATCCAAGGTATCTTCACGGTCATTTGCCGCCCATGAATGCTAAAATACTTATAAATACAAGGCAATATTTTCAGTTATCCAGTTTGGCCGCGATCGATGCTTTCGTGACCATTTTGTATTTTAACAAAATATTTATTGACATCTTAACCGTCATGTTATATAACATTTTCATGCGCGACGCCACCTACTTCACAAAACCGATTTATGAATGGCAGAAACGGTACGAAGCCCTCCGTACCTCTTTCGTGGACCGGCTGCCGGCAGAAGCTGTGGCGGAACGTTTCGGATACACCGCTGGATATGTTCGCCTGTTGAGACATCAGTTCACCACCGGTAAATTCGACTTTTCTGAACCTGTCGCGGAGGGAGGCTCCTCCCGTTACCGGGTGAGCGCCGAGACCCGCCGGAAAATCCGCGGCTGGAGGGAGAAAGAACTCTCGGCAGGAGAAATCGTCCAACTGCTCTCTGAAGATGGCGTGGACATCTCCGTCCGAACGGTGGAGAGGGTTCTTGCGGAAGAGGGATTCCCCAAACTTCCCCGCCGTACCCGCCTGAAGATCGGTCTGACCGTCAAAGGGGCGGAGGTTCCTCAACGATCGGAGCGAGTCTCCATTGCACAAATGGAGAGACAACATTTTACCTGCGAATCGGCTGGGGCCTTTCTTTTCGCCCCGTTTCTGGAAAGGTTTCAGGTCTCGGAGATGATCGGTTCCGCTGGTCTGCCGGGAAGCAAGATAATTCCGGCGGTGAGCTATTTTCTCTCTTTTCTGGCCCTGAAACTCATCGGCACGGAGCGCTACGGTCACATGGGAGACCATGCCTTCGATCCCGGTCTGGGCTTGTTCGCCGGGCTGAATGTTCTGCCCAAGTGTACGGCTATGTCCATCTATTCCTACTCCCTCGACGAGGTTCACATCCTGAAGCTTCAACAAGCGTTTGTCAAAAGGGCATTGAAACTGGGGCTCTACGACGGCAGCGTCATCAATCTGGACTTTCACACTATCCCCCATTACGGAGATGAATCCGTCCTTCAGGAGCATTGGGCCGGGGCCAGAGGGAAGCGGATGAAAGGGGCATTGACCCTCTTTGCCCAGGACGCTTCCTCCAAACTGGTTCTTTATACGGCAGCCGACCTCATGAAGGAAGAAGCCAATGAACAGGTTCTCAGTGTTCTGTCCTTCTGGCAGAAGGTTCACAAAGGCGTCTCCTCCACCTTTGTCTTTGATTCCAAGTTCACCACTTACGAACACTTGTCCCTCCTGAACAGTCAGGGAACCAGGTTCATCACCCTCCGGCGGCGGGGAAAGAAACTGGTAGAGAACCTGGATAAACTCAAACCATGGGAAAAGATCCACATCCCCCACGAAAAACGCAAATACCCCGATCCTTATATCCATCAATCCCTTATCCCCCTCAAAGGTTATGATGGAGAGCTCCGGCAGATCATCCTCCGTGGAAATGGCCGCGAGGAGCCGGCCTTCCTGATCACCAACGATCTTACGGCCCCGGCGGAACGTATCGTCAGCGACTACGCCCGCAGGTGGCGTGTGGAGAATGTCATCTCCGAGGCGGTCAAGTTCTTCAATCTCAACGCCCTGTCTTCCCCCATCCTGGTGAAGGTGCACTTCGACGTCCTGATGACCATGATCGCCGATACCCTTTACAGCATGCTGGCCCAAAAGCTCAGGGGTTTTGAACAGTGCGACGCCCAGAAGATCTTTCGCCATTTTATACGGGGTAAGGCCGATGTGGACATCAGCTGCGGAGAAGTGAACGTGACCTACCCTCGCAGGGCGCATAACCCGATCCTCCGAAACGTTCCCTGGCACAGAATGCCCAAGACCATCTCCTGGCTCGACGACGCCAAGCTGACCCTGAAGTTCCAATGACGGAGGCATCAAAACCTTCCCCTCAAATGACGGTTATAGCTTCGCGAAAATCGGTGTTTAATGAAAAGACAAACCTGCTTGATAAGCTGACTAATGAACGCACTGAAAGGTTCAAAGCACTTGACGAAGCAAGAATCAAGGGTGGCTCCAGGGAGGTTCTAAAGGCCGAATATCAGATAAAGCTCATAACTGATGAGATTGAACTCGTCAAGGCCGAGGCGGCTATTGCAAGGGCGACATTGAGGAAACTTCTTTTTTCTGCAGTGAGCGGCCCGGATGGGGGCCTGCGTATTTATCCTGAAGGGAAGACCCCGGCCGGTGAGAAAAGCGACGGCAGGATATGGACCCTCCGGGTGGGAAATAAGGCCCTCAAAGAAGACGGGCTCATTTTTAGCGGCGGAGGGGCCGTGGTGGGCGAAATACCCAAGGGTCTTCCAGTATTTAGCGTACCAAAGATAGACATAAAGGTAATGGGGCATCTTTTTCCCTTTGCTGCAATAATAGCACTTCTGGGCTTCATGGAGGCTATATCCATCGCTAAGGCAATGGCTGCAAAGACAGGACAACGGCTTGATCCCAACCAGGAACTCATCGGCCAGGGCCTGGCAAATGCCCTGGGCGCTATAGGAAAAAGCTATCCGGTTTCAGGGTCATTCAGCCGATCGGCGGTAAATCTGCAGGCGGGGGCAATGTCCGGCCTCTCCAGTGTCTTTACCACCGCGGCCGTTTTGATAGTGTTGATGTTTCTTACGCCACTTCTATATCACCTGCCCCAGTCGGTTCTGGCGGCTGTCATAATGATGGCTGTGATCGGGCTTATAAACGTGGCCGGTTTTGTACATGCATGGAAGGCCCAGTGGTATGACGGAGCTATTTCTATTGTCTCATTCCTTGCAACTCTTGCCTTCGCACCCCATCTGGATAAAGGTATAATGATCGGGGTCGCGCTTTCCATAGGCGTTTTTCTGTATAAGAACATGAGGCCCAGGATGGCTTCTCTGGCAAGGGCAGAGGATGATGCCCTGCACTGCGCGGAGACTTACGGGCTTAAAGAGTGCGCATACATTTCAATGGTGAGATTTGAGGGTCCCCTTTTCTTTGCTAACGCGAGTTTTCTGGAGGATAAGATTACTGAGATTCTTAACCAGAAAAAGGATCTGAAGCACCTGATAATCGTTGCAAACGGCATTAACGATATGGATGCATCCGGGGAAGAAACCCTATCTCTATTGATTGACAGGGTAAGAAGCGCCGGGGTTGATATCTCAATGAGCGGGGCAAATGAAGCTGTAATGAAGGTTATGAGGAGGACGCACTTCCCGGAGAAGATAGGTGAGGACCACCTCTATCCTACGATGGAGAAGGCGATTCTGGGCGTTTACGAGACAAGTCACAGAAACGGACACGAAGAGATATGCCCGCTTATTAGGGCATGCCGGATCAGGGCGTGATGATTTTTCCAGGGAGGATAATATGCCTATTATAACAGTTTTCAGCGGGCGGTACTGCAATGAGGAATCCATAATCGAGGCAATAAAGGGATCAACAGGCTTTGAGGTTGTGAGGGACGGCCGGATAGTAGCCGACGCGGCAAGGTTGTCTGGTCTTACGGAGACGAAAATTGAGAAGGTCTTTTCGTCAAAGGCATCGGTCTTCAACCGCTTCACCCATGAAAGAGAAACATCTCTGGCCTACCTGAGGCTTGCTCTTTCTTCCCTGCTCGAAAGGGAGGGGTTCATTCTGGAGGGCTTTACCTCGCTTTTGGTACCTGAAGAGGTGACTCATGCGCTCAAGATTTGCCTTATAGCCGATATGGGATTCCGTGTGAAGGCCGCAATGGAGGAAAATTTCACGTCAGAAAGCGAGGCTTTAAAGCTTATACGGCGGTTGGATGAAAGCCGTGCCGCATGGGTTGACATGCTTTTCGGACTTAAGGACCCGTGGAGCGCCTCTCTGTATGATATTGTGATACCGACAGACAAGGCGGATCAGGACAGTGTGAAGAAACTGGTCAGGGAAACTCTTGATAAAGATGTCTTGAAATCCGGACCAAGGTCTATAAGCGCGGCTGATGATTTCAAGCTTGCCGCCGCTGTTGAAGTGGCCCTGGTCAAGGAAGGCCACAATGTTGCGGTAAAGGCCCGAAAAGGCAAGGTGACCCTGACAATAAACAAAAACGTGCTTATGCTGGGCAGACTTGAGGAGGAGCTTAAAACAATAGCTCAAGGTGTCCCAGGGCTCAAGGCCGTGGAGACTAAGGTGGGACCCGGATTTCATCAGGCAGACATTTACAGAAAATATGATTTCGAGATACCATCAAAGGTTTTACTTGTGGATGATGAGAGGGAATTCGTTCAGACCCTCTCGGAGAGGCTTCTTATGAGGGATATGGGCTCGGCGGTTGCCTATGACGGGGAATCAGCGCTTGAGATGATAAAAGAAGATGAGCCCGAGGTCATGATTTTGGACTTGAGAATGCCTGGTATTGATGGTGTTGAGGTCTTGAGAAGGGTCAAACAGAGCCAGCCCGATATTGAGGTAATCATATTGACAGGGCACGGCTCTGATGCCGACAGGAAGATATGCATGGAATTGGGGGCGTTTGATTATATTCACAAACCGGTTGATATTGATGTGTTAAGCGCCGCTATAAAGAAAGCCAATGAAAAAATAAGGCTTAGGGGGGTGTTTCCAAAAACAGCTAATGGTGTCTCAGAGGATAGATTGCTTGGATCCGATTCACATTGTTTGCGGTAAGCCGGGTTGGAATTTCAGAAAACCCTCACGTGCTTTTCCAGCCGGCTGTAGCTCAGGAGACAAACGGCGTGTCTTTCAAGAGTAAGATAGTAGAGATATTCTGGATTGAGAAAGAGACAGGTAGCGAATCTTCACGGCACCTCTTTAATTTCCGCAGGATCTGGAAATATGCGGTACTTCTTACGACAAGCGTCTCCCTTATTCCGCTTATTTTCATAACCATGGTTGACTACCATATGACCAGGAACGCCATGGAGGCGGAATTCAATCTGAGGACCGCGCGGCTTGTGTCAAATACCGGCAGGAGTATCTCCTTTTTTCTTTCCGAGCGAAAAGCAGCGCTGGATTTCATAGCCCATGACAGGTCGTGCCAGGCCGGCGACACGGTCCGTCTGGGGGTGATACTTGAGAATCTCAAGAGAAGCTTCGGGGGCGGGTTTGTTGACCTTGGCATCATTGACGGGAGCGGAGTTCAGTCTAATTACGTAGGGCCTGAGGCCCTCCTGAACAAGGACTACAGCGGACAGGCATGGTATCGCAGGGTGATTGCCGATGGGATCTATATTAGTGATGTGTTCCTGGGATATCGCCAGGCGCCTCATGTAGTAATAGCGGTCAGGGCCGTTCGCGAAGACGGAGGCTTCTTTGTACTGAGGGCATCCATCTATCTTGATCCTTTTGAAAAACTTCTTTCCGACCTTGAACTAGGAGGTGTGGGAGATGCCTTTATGATTAATCGTCAAGGAGTCCTGCAGACCCACTCAAGGCATCTGGGTAAAGTGCTTGATACGATCCCTCTTTCTGTCCCGGCCTTTTCTCCTAAAACTGAAGTGAACTCTGCAATAGATCCCTCGGGAAGGGAACTCCTTGTCGGCTACAGATTTATTGAGGATACTCCGTTTATAATCATGATCACCAAGAGCAAGAAAGACCTTATGGAGCCGTGGTTCAGTACGAGGTGGCTTCTGATAGGTTTTCTGATTGCAAGCGTCACCGTCATAATAGGGGTAATTGCAGCGACCGCTGCTTATATGGTAAGGAAGATGCGGATAGCCGATGAGCAGCGACTCATGAGCTTTCATAAGCTCGAATACTCGAATAAACTTGCTACGATAGGACGCCTTGCCGCGAGCGTGGCTCATGAAATAAACAATCCGCTTGCGATAATCAACGAAAAGGCCGGGCTCATAAAAGATCTCTTCGCCATCAGACACCAGTACGCCGGCGATGATAAGCTTATGGGGCTGGTTGATTCGATCCTTAAATCCGTTAATCGGGCCGGGATTATAACAAAAAGGCTCCTTACATTCGCAAAGAACTTCGACGCCTCAGTTGAAAGGCTGCACTTGGGTCATTTGATTGAGGAGGTTGTCGGATTTCTGCGCAAAGACGCGGAGCTTAGGTCAATAGACATAAAGATTGACGTCCCCCTGGATATTCCCGAAATCGAAAGCGATAGGGGAAAGCTGCAGCAGATTCTTCTGAATATAATAAACAATGCCTTTCTGGCGGTGGAGGATGGAGGTCACCTCAATATTTCTGCGGTCAGGAAAGGGGTTGAAGGAGTGACTGTAAGTGTAATGGATGACGGATGCGGCATAAAGAAAGAAGATATTGACCACATTTTTGAGCCTTTTTTTTCAACGAGGATAAAACAGGGAGGCACCGGACTCGGACTATCAATCACCTATGGTCTTGTTCAGGATCTGGGGGGCAGCATTGAGGTAGTGAGCGAGGTAGGAAAGGGCACCACTTTCCGTATATCCCTTCCGGTGAGACCGCCTCAGGACAGGAGATGACGACTATGCGAGTATTGCTTGTTGATGACGAAGAGGAATTTGTGGTTACCCTCTCGGAAAGACTGGGGCTGAGGGGAATGGATGCCGATTATGCAACCTCTGCTGATGAGGCACTGATGAAGGCGCAAAACCAATTCTACGACGTTGCAGTCCTCGATATGCGCCTGCCTAAGATGGGAGGACTCGCAATAAGGGACGCCCTTAAGGGCCGTCATCCGGATATGAAATTCCTCTTCCTTACGGGTTACGGCTCCGAGGAAGATTTTAATAACGTTGCCTCACTGGAGGGTAACTCTGCTTACCTGGTAAAGCCCATTGACATTACGACGCTGATCGCCAAGATCAATGAACTCTTCATCGGCAAAGGAGGGCGAAATGAATAGAAACAGGGTTCAAGACGGCGGCCTGTTTTTTTTCGGAAAGATGAGCGCATCCATATCCCATGAATTAAAAAATGTCCTTGCGATAATAAACGAAAATGCCGGGCTTGCAGAAGATTTAATTGCCATGGCCGAAAAGGGCAGACCTCTCGACGTATCCCGCATAAAATCGTTGGCATCCAAGGTCAAAGATCAGGTCAAGCGAGGCGATGAGATTGTAAAGACTATGAACAAATTCGCTCACAGCGCTGATATGCCGAAGGCCTCGATTATACCTCTTGAATTTCTTGATCTGGTAGCTGCCCTCAGCCGCAGACTAGCTGCGATAAAGGGCTTTGAACTGGAGGTCTTTTGTGATAAAGGCTTGAAGGAAGTGGTAACTAACCCATTTTTTCTTGAAAATCTCCTCTGGTCTTTCATTGAGCACGCAATATCAGATGCGGGGGGAGAAAAGAAACTGACCCTGTTTGCTGAAGAATCGGACGGCAAGGTAAGACTGGGTCTCAGGCGCTCTCGATTTGAACCAGGGAGCTTGGGAAAGGCATTTCCCGGCGAAAGGGAACTGGCCCTTGCGGAGGTCATCGGCGGTGAGATAGACATTGATCCCGAGAAGGGAGAGACATTCTTTCTGCTCAGTAAGACATCCGGATAACCACTTGGATACGGGCAGTTATGGCCGCCTCTCGGATTTGAGAAAGGAGTATTGGCATGAGTGAAAAGGTTCTTCTTGTTGATGATGAGAAGGAGTTTACGGAGGCCCTTGCGGACAGGATGCGTTTAAGGGACATGACTGTTTCTACGGCCGGATCCGCTACCGAAGCCCTACGCAAGGTGGAAGATGAGTCTTTTGATGCCATCGTCCTTGATCTCAGAATGCCTGAGATGGACGGCATAGAGTTTCTTAAGGCTGTCAGAAAGAAACATCCTGAACTCCAGGTTATCATGCTTACAGGACAAGGAAAAATAAAGGATAGCGTGGAGGCGATGAAGCTGGGAGCGCTTGATTTTCTTGAAAAGCCGGCCGACCTCGACCTCCTTACAGAAAAGATCCATGACGCAAAGTCCAGAAGGATGCTGATCGCAGAGAAACAGACCATTGAAAAAGTAAAAAATATACTTACAGAAAAGGGATGGTAAGAAGCTATTCCTTCCATGTTGGATTATTCAAATGTTTCAGCTCAATAATTGGGGCTAAAACCACTGGATCCCGGATAGGGGTCCGGGACATGCTTCGCCGGAAAGGCGGAACAAGCCCACTATTCGTCATTCCAGCGAAAGCTGGAATCCGGAAATATCGCGGCGAAAGCAGTCGCCACGATTTATTGAGAAGATACATTCAAATTGAATCTTTACACGTTTGGCCGATATCGGATTATTTTTTTTGGTGGCGACATAAGTGAGACTTAAAATAGGCATATTGACGGCTGCGGCCGCAATGTTGGGCGTTGCGCTCTTTAACAGGAGCGCGTGGGCCTGGGGGCCGGGGATACATACTGTGACCGCCCTTGGGGTGCTTTCCGATCTCCAATCTATTCTTCCCTATATTGCCGAGGCTATCCGCGCATTTCCCAGGGAGTTCATATACGGATGTCTGGCGGCTGATTTCTTTGTGGGAAAGGGAGTACGGAGCGCATCCAGACACCCCCACAACTGGGACGGTGGATTCGCATTCCTTAGAGGGGCCGGGGATGATAGGGAAAGATCATTTGCCTACGGTTTTCTGAGTCACCTTGCCGCTGATGTGGTTGCTCACAATATATTTGTCCCTGAAATCATTGCGAGACAGAAAGAGAGAACTCTGCGAGGTCATGTATATGCCGAAATTCTGGCCGACTATACGGTCGGAGCCGGGTATCTTAGGTTTGCCAGGGCATTGCTCTCCCAGGATCTGTCCGAATGTGACCACCTTATTAGAACCGTCTCATTCGAGGGCGGTGGCCGGATGAAGGCGAGAAAAGGACTTTTTAAGGGTGGAATGCGTTTTTCGGGTTATTTTTTCACTACGCGTGACATGCTCGGAGGGGGGAAAATGGATATTAATACCAGTAATGCCATCTCTGCCTCAGTGGCTCTTTCCTGCGAGATGGTAAAGGATTTCCTCAAAAGGCCCTTCTCTGCGCCATGCACTATGATTGATCCCATGGGTCCCAGGAGTGAGGGGCTTATTGCTCACGCATCAGATGTGTGGTCAAAAAGAGCACTTCTTTTTAATAGGATCAAAAGATATAGCTATAAGTGGTATCAATGAATGTGATAAAGATCCTTCCGGAGGCACTGGCCTCGCAGATAGCTGCGGGCGAGGTGGTTGAAAGGCCTTCTTCCGTTGTCAAGGAACTTCTTGAAAACAGTATTGATTCCGGCGCCACCAACATAGAGATATCCGTCAGCCAGGGCGGCAAGGGCAGAATAAAGGTAATTGATAACGGCGTGGGAATGAGCCGTGATGACCTTGCCCTTTGCGCGCAAAGACATGCCACCAGCAAGATCGAATCCATTTCGGACCTATTCGGTGTAAAGACCCTAGGGTTCCGCGGTGAAGCCCTTGCAAGCATAGCCTCCGTATCAAGGCTCAAAATTAGATCGCGTCCTCACGACCTTCTTGGAGGATGCGTCATAGCCCTTGAGGGAGGAGTCCTTGCGGAAATAGGTGAAACTGGATGCCCTGCCGGTACGATAGTTGAGGTTAACGATCTTTTTTTTAATGTCCCCGCAAGAAAGAAATTTCTCAAGGCGGACAAGACCGAGGCCGCCCATATTCTTGATATGGCAGGAAGGATAGCACTTCCGCACGGAGCGGTAAGGTTGGTCCTCAGAAACGAGACACGGGACGCACTTCTCCTTCCTGCCTCAGATGATATGATTACAAGAATAGCCGCCCTTATGGGAAAGGATGTTGCCGAATCTGCCGAGACTCTGGATGTAAGGGTGGGGGAGTTCGCTATGTCCGTGTACCTATGCCCGGGTGAGATGGCAAGACAGCGCTCAGATGGCGTTTATACCTATCTCAACGGAAGATACTTGCGGGACAGGGTTATGACCAGGGCGATTCTCGAGGGCTACAGCGGAAGACTCATGAAGGGGCATTATCCCTATTGCCTGCTGTTTCTTGAGGCACCGCCGGAAACGGTGGATGTCAATGTACATCCTACAAAGCAGGAGGTACGTTTCAGAGATCAGCAGGCCATGTTTTCCTTTATTGCCGGTGGAATAAGAAAGGCTCTAGGCAAAAGGTGCTTTCCCTTTTCTGCGGAAGGTGATTTTCAAGCACCGGATGGGATTAAGTTCGGATATGAAGAAAGCGCCGTAAAGGAACCCGTTGCAGAATATCTGCCGGGGCTTCTTTCAACAAGTCCTCCCGGTTCCTCAGAGAAACCTACTGAAAAAGCCGCCGCCCCGCGGGTTATTGGTCAGCTAGGAAAAACATACATCCTGTGTGAAGGAGAAGAGGGTCTGATCTTGATGGATCAACATGCCGCTCACGAAAGGGTGCTGTTTGAATTATTGAAAGGCCATCTATCATCAGGCAAAATTCCATGCCAGGCCTTCCTGATTCCCAGGCAGATTGAGCTTTCTTTCAGGGAGGTCGAAGTAGTTCAAAGGAAAATGGATGAGATGACGCGCCTCGGTTTTGAACTCGAGCACTTCGGTGGAAATACATTTCTGATAAAGACATGCCCGGCTTCTCTTGCAGGGGGAGAGGCTGATGCGTGCGTAATAGAACTGATAAGGAAAATGGGAGAAGATTCTCTTTCAAAGACTGTGGTCCCGGACGATTTTATCAATACTGTAGCTTGCCACGCCGCTATAAGGGCGAATCATGAAATGCGCAAGGAAGAGATGGAACATCTGCTTTTTCAATTAAAGGAAGCGGGGCTTCCGGCAAACTGCCCCCACGGCCGTCCCATCTATAGATTGCTCAGCTTTACGGAACTTGAAAGGATGTTTAAACGGGTACTTTGACCCTGATTAAAGAGAAATGAGCTACGAAGTTCCCAAAGTCGTTGTCATAGGTGGCCCTACGGGGTGCGGAAAAACGGCCTTCAGTGTAATGCTTGCCGAGAAATTGGACGCAGAGATACTAAACGCGGATTCGATGCAGGTTTACAGAGGCATGGACATCGGAACCGCAAAGCCCACTGCGGATGAGAAAAGAGGAATTACTCACCACCTCTTGGATATCGTAAATCCGGATGAGGCGTTTAACGCAGCCAGATACAGGTCTGAGGCCCTTCCGATAATCAGGGACATCCGTAGAAGAGGGAAGGTATGCCTGGTAGTGGGCGGCACGGGTCTTTACATCAAGGGACTCCTTGGGGGCCTCTTCAGCGCGCCTCCTGCGGATAGTTCCTTGAGGGAGAAACTGCGCAGTGAGATACAAGATGTAGGGCCAAAGGTGCTCCACCAGAGGCTGACAATGCTTGATCCGGATGCTGCAGGCGATATACACCCAAACGACAGGGTGCGTATTGTAAGGGCACTCGAACTCATTGCATTGACCGGAAGACGGCCATCTGAATTGGCAAGGCAGCATGCTTTCGGGGACAGGGACGTTCGGGGCCTGATGTTGTGTCTTGAGCGTGACAGAGAAGACCTCTATGAGAGGATAGAGAAAAGAACGGATCAGATGATACGTAGCGGTCTCAAGGAAGAGACTGAAGGGCTTCTCCGCTCCGGTTATTCTCCTCAATTGAAGCCTATGAAGGCTCTTGGATACAGGCACATGAAGGCTCATCTTCTGGAAGGAATGCCCCTTAGCGATGCCGTCGAACAGATGAAGAGAGACACCAGGAGGTATGCCAAGAGGCAGATGACTTGGTTTAGATCCGATCCCTCAACCCGCTGGGTCGCCTCCGGGGACGCTTCACGGGTTCTTACCATGATAGAAGGTTTTCTAACGGGGCAGTGATGAGGAGAAACTTAAATATTTCAAGCGCTGCTAAAGGTCTCTTGCTTTTAGCTATATGTTTTCTCCGTTGCCCTTCATACGCCGAGGCGGGCAATTATACCATCACTTACAAGATGGGATCTGTTGACTGGTCAAACGGTATGATTGAAGCCAAAGGCGTAGGGTTTCCCCCTGACACTTCCGATAGTCCCGCACAGGCAAGGTCCCTTGCGAGGAGTTCAGCGTTAAAGGAAGCGCGGATGTCACTTCTCTCTGTCATTGGACAGCTTCCCTTGACTTCAGGGCAGTCCGTAAGAGACTATATGATGATACATGAATCTTTAAGACAAGATTTGACAGCCCTTTGTAAGAAAGCGCAATTGGTCGATATATTTTATGGGGATAACGGCTCTGTCGTTGCCACACTAAGCCTCAAATTGTACGGGGCATTTAGTGAAAGGGTTTTGCCCCGGGACATTAGGGTAATACCGTCAATAGCGCAAGAACCCCGTAATCAGAAGAAGAATGGTGCTGACACAGGAATCCTTTTTGACTGCAGGGGATTAAAGAAATCGCCCCTGCTCGTTCCCAGAGTCTTTGATGAAGACGGAGTTGAGGTTTACGGGCCGACTTACGCCAGCAGGGAGAACGCTGTAAACTTTGGAATGGGTGTCTGGTTCAAGGATATCACAAAGGCCGGGAATAACTGGCGGGCAGGACCTAATCCTCTTGTTATCAAGGCGATCGGAGCGGCCGAGACAAATCCGCCAGGCAGCATAAGGATATCCAACGCCGATGCTGAAAAGATAAGGGGTAAGGCAGCTAATGTGGCCTTGATGCATAGTTGCAGGGTCATATTCGTACTTGATTAAATAAGATAATGAAAAATGTAATAAAAATTACAATGCTATGTGTTTTTCTGCTGGGCTGCGGCGGATATCAGTCAGGCGGATTTGAGAACATAATAGGCACAGCCAGGCACCATGTGCAAAGCGGATTCAGGCTCCTGAATAAGGGTTACATGGATGATGCCGACAGGGAATTCGACCTGGCCCTTCGTGCCGACGAGGAATGCTCGGCGGCCTTAAGGGGTAAGGCGCTACTTATCTTCATCAGAGGAAGGAACACTGAGGCATTAAAATATCTGGGAAAAGCACTTTTGTCAGCAGACACTAATGAAGACAAGGCCATGGCCCATGCGGGCTTCATGAAGGTCTTAAGAAATGAGACCGGCTGCACCGATTCAGTCCTCTCCCATTTCAGCGATGCCGTTATCTCCGTTACAGGCCTGCCCGAGGCATATTTCGAACTTGGTCTGTGCTTCAAAGAGGCACATGATTTCAATAGATCAAGAGAGGCCTTCCAAAGGATAGTAGATATGAGGGGCAGGCTCGCCAAGGACGCAAAAAAGGAGCTTAGCCTTCTTCACAAGATCAGACGGGCGGATCCTAAAGACCAAATGGTTATAGAACTTGCGCTCAAAGCTTTCTTAACTCGCGCTGAATTGTGTATGATCCTTGTGAGGGAGATGGGATTGCCGGACGCGCTTTTACGTTCAAGAGGGCATATCTTAAAGCCATCTAATAAAAGGACTCTAAAGGACACCATCGGGCACCGGTTCAGCGATGAGATTGATGCCCTGGCTAAGATGGAGTTATCAGGCCTGAGTGAGAACTCTGAGGGCAATTTTGAGCCGGACGGAAAGGTCACAAGGGCTGATTTCATTTCTCTAATCAGTGATCTCATAGCGCGAATCTCCGGGTCAAGGCGCGTAGATCCTGCATTCGGGGAGGATTTTCTGGACAGGGAATTGTCCGGCGATGCTTCAGCCGGGATCGGCGGGGCTGATATACTTCTAGTTCTTAAGAAAATAAGGGAGAAATATCCTGTTTTTGATTAGAATTAATCTTGTGATTGTTATATCGCTTGTCTTTCTGGCAGTCTCAAGTGTCCAAGCCGAAGGCCCGAGGCAACAGGAAGAGGCCATTATCACGGTAGGAAGCGCTAGTATTCTGAAGGGCGGGGCTGCCGTCGCAAAGGAAACCGCTGTCAGGGAAGCTCTGGCCAAGGCACTTGAGATCCACGTCTTAAAAAAGCTGGGGAAGAAGACCGTCACCGATAATTTCAATGTTTTTGTATCCCAGATATTTCCTCTGGCCTGGGATTTGACCAGCAGCTATAAAGTTCTGGCCGAGGATCGGGGTAAGGATACCTTATCGGTTATGATTTCAATGAAGGTCAACGATATGATACTAGAGGATAGGCTTAAGAAGGCGGGGGTCTCAACAGTTTCTGAGACAATTAGAAAGGTCATACTCCTAATTTCTGAAACTGATCAGGCGAGGGGAGATCCTCTTTATTGGTGGAGCAGGGAACAATTTGGATCTTCTATGACGGCTCTGGAGGTGGCCATCTATGTATCGCTTCAGGCTATGGGCTTTGAGGGGGTGAACAGACTGGGTGGTTTTTCATGGGGTACGGTTTCTGAAAACATGAAGAACGAGCAATTAAGCGATGATGGAATCCTTGGATGGGGGAACCTCCTCGGTGCAGACGTAGCCGTGCACGGAAAGGCCGGGATGTCGGGGGGCAGAGTAAGTTCCATCGAAATAGGAATATATGACGTCTCCTCATCCGTTATGATTTCAAAAGAGATATTCTCCGGTGATTCTTTAATGGAGGTCTCTGATGCAGCAAGGAATGTGGCTGAGAGGGTCGTTGCAGCCACGGAGGCCGGGCTTACGAAGGAAGGCGGAGGGATAAATGCCTTAAGCGCGGTATTTGAGTCTGTCTCCAGTGCCGGCCAGCTTCAAAAGCTTTCTTCTTTCCTCAGCAAGGATGTTCAGGGCGTAAAAGCGGCTGCCCTACTGAAGCTAAGCAGGAAGTCGGTATCCTTCTTAATTGAATTCCAGGGTGATTCAGAAAGATTGAAAAGCGCGATACTTAACAATAGCCAATTACCCTGCAAAGTTGATTTCTTGCGCGGGGATAAAAATGAAGTTGTCTTCCGCGTGATAGAGCCTTAACATCAGGGCTATTTTAAAGACTCATAGAGGCGATATATCTTACCGGCATGCTTACCATCACCATACCAAATCTTCTTACCTGCCTGCGGATTATTCTTACCCCTCTGTTTGTTATCTACATAATCGACGAAAGACCGGTTGCGGCACTTGTTGTTTTCGTAATTGCAGGTATTAGTGACGGGGCCGACGGTTTCATAGCCAGGGTCTTCAACCAGAAGAGCCGGCTTGGTTCATATCTCGATCCTTTGGCTGACAAGATACTTCTTGTCGCCGCCTTTGTAACACTGGCGGCGAGGGGTTTTATCCCCGCGTGGCTTACCGTGGTAGTGATCAGCAGAGACATTCTGATTCTTCTGGGTGTTCTCCTGCTTTTGCTGTACCATGGAGAAGCCACTATTAAGCCCTCGGTGGTGAGCAAGTTGACTACATGTTTTCAGCTTGTGACGGTTTTTCTAAGCCTTTCTGCTACGCTGTTTTTGTCATTAGTCAAGATTAATCAATATCTCTATTGGGTTACATGTATATTTACGATATCCTCCGGTCTTCACTATATGCAATACTGGCTCCGCGCCATGTCGCAGGGAAACTCCAAGTAATGAGGTATTATCTTTCTGTGGCGCGTCAGAGCCGATCGGTGGAGGGCCTTTCCAATAATTTAAACATTCAAAGATACGGCTTGACAGGCTTATCACATCTTGTTACTATTGCTGGATTATGCAGGCACGTAGCTCAGGGGGAGAGCACTACCCTGACACGGTAGGGGTCAAGAGTTCAAATCTCTTCGTGCCTACCAGTTGACTAAAAGGGGTTGTGGCGCTGGTCATAGCCCCTTATTCATTAAGGAATTCCGGGTAAGTATATGGATTTCGATAAGGAGAATTCAGATTCGCTCCAGGCATCGGCTGTCTCTGCTAAGGCAGTCCTCAGTGAAAAGGGGACTAAGGCCATGGAAAGGATAGTCGCCGTAAAGATCGGAGATAATCTTATTGATATCGGCGCACCGGTTGATCCGGTCGCGGAGATCAAACCTGTCTATCTAAATTCTCCCGAAGGCCTTGTGATAATGAGGCACAGCACCTCCCATGTAATGGCCATGGCCGTAAGGGAGCTTTTCCCAGGGGTGAAGGTGACCATAGGGCCGGCCATTGAGGACGGTTTCTACTATGATTTTGATTATGAAAGGTCCTTCAGAGAGGATGACCTGGCCGCCATCGAAGAGAAGATGAAAGAGATTATAAAGGCAAATCTTCCCTTTCAACGCACCGAGATGCCGAGGCTTGAGGCCCTGGCTTTTTTTGAAAAAGCTGGTGAAAAATACAAAGCGGAGATAATCAGCGAGATTGACGCTGAAAAGGTATCTCTTTACACGCAGGGTAACTTCACAGATCTTTGTCGTGGCCCCCATATTCCCTCTACAGGCATGATAAAGGCCTTCAGGCTTACAAGAGTGGCAGGCGCTTACTGGAGAGGCGATGAACGTAGGGGCATGTTAAGCAGGATATATGGGGTTGCATTCGCCGATAAGAAAGATCTCAAAGAGTATCTCCACCGCATTGAAGAGGCCCGGAAGAGAAACCATGTCAAACTTGGAGCCCAGTTGGAGCTTTTCAGCACCCACGAGGAAGTAGGTGCCGGCTTGGTGATCTGGCATCCAAATGGATGCATGCTGAGGCACATCATTGAGGATTTTGAGATACGCGAGCACCTTAAGAGAGGCTACCAGCTTGTAAAGGGTCCGGAAATACTCAAGACGGAACTCTGGAAGGCATCAGGGCACTTTGATAATTATCGTGAGAACATGTATTTTACTGTGATAGATGAGCAGTCCTATGGTATAAAGCCTATGAATTGCCTGGCCCACATGCTTATCTATCGCTCGAAAATTAGAAGCTACAGGGATCTTCCGAAGAGGTACTTTGAACTTGGCACCGTTCACAGGCATGAGCGCTCAGGCGTTCTAAACGGACTCTTGAGAGTGAGGGAGTTCACCCAGGATGACGCTCATATATTATGCACGCCCGAACAACTCAACGCCGAGATAATAGGTGTCCTTGACTTTGTCCGCGACGTCATGGGGATATTTCGTTTCGACTACGAACTTGAGTTGAGCACAAGGCCGGAGAAGTCCATAGGAAGCGATTCTGATTGGGAGCTTGCGACAGGGGCTCTCGAAAACGCGCTTAAGGAAAGCGCACTATCCTATGACGTCAACGAAGGTGACGGAGCCTTTTACGGCCCCAAGATTGACGTAAAGCTGAAGGACGCCTTGAGCAGAAAATGGCAGTGTGCTACTATTCAGTGCGATTTTACCTTGCCGGAGCGTTTCGATCTCCATTTCGTTGACAAGGACGGGGAGCGCAAGAGGCCTGTAATGATCCACCGCGTTATTCTGGGCGCAGTCGAGCGATTTATCGGTGTCTTGATTGAGCATTATGCGGGTGCTTTTCCGGTATGGCTTTCTCCGGTGCAGGCAGTGCTTCTGACGGTTACGGACAGGAACGTTGAGTGGGCTGAAAAGGCATATAAGGCCCTTTTGGAGGCCGATATAAGGGTTGAGAGCGATTTCCGAAATGAAAAGCTGGGTTTCAAGGTGAGAGAGGCGCAGCTAAAGAAAATCCCTTATATGCTTATAGTGGGGGATAAGGAGTCTGAGGAGCAGGGTGTGGCTCCAAGACTTAGGAGCGGGGAAAATCTTCCCTTCACCACAGTTGAGGAGGTCATCGCCCGCATAAGTGATGACTGCAAACAGAGGAGGTAGTAGTCATAGCAAAGAAACCTGATGAAGTTAGAGTGAATGAGCGTATAGTCTCAAGGACTGTTAGAGTTATTTCCTCAGAGGGAAATCAGCTCGGTATAATTCCCATCCTGGAGGCCCTTAGAATAGCTAGGGAAGAAGGATTGGACCTTGTTGAAGTGGCTCCCAATGCCGATCCTCCGGTTTGCCGCGTGATGGATTACGGCAAATTCAAGTATCAGACAAGCAAGAAGAGCCAGGAGGCGAGAAAAAAGACAAAGGCCTTTCAGTTGAAGGAGATCAAGGTGAGGCCCCACACCGAGGAGCACGATCTTGGGTTCAAGGTAAAGGCCCTCAGAAAGTTTCTCGAAAACAAGAACAGGGTCAAGGTAACGGTCACCTTCAGGGGTCGAGAGATGGCCTATCTCAACGTAGGCCGCGAACTTCTAAAAAGCATAGCGGAAGAAGTCTCCGACCAGGGAGGGGTTGAACAGGAGCCTCTCCAGGAGGCGAGAAATCGAATGAGCATGGTTATCGTCCCTAAATAAGATCCTGCTTGCGATATGCCCATGCCGACAGCCCCTTGCCATGCTTGCGGGGGGAAAGGCTAGGCTATAATATTTTTTTATAGAGGGGGGATTCTAAATGCCCAAAATTAAAAGTAATAAAGCTGCGGCAAAGAGGTTCAGCGCTACAGGCACAGGTAAATATTCTAGGAACAAGGCTTTTTCGAGCCATATCCTCACCACGAAGACTACCAAGCGGAAGCGCAATCTTAGAAAGTCAAAGATTGTGGATTCCACCAATGTGAGACAGGTGGCTAGACTACTGCCCTATCTTTAGAGCGGGTTTTTGTATAGATCATAGGATTCAGTGAGGTTTTGTTATGCCCAGGGTAAAGAGAGGTTTTAAGGCCAGGAGCAGGAGGAATAAAATCCTCAAGGCTGCAAAGGGTTTTAGATCAGGTCACAGCAGCCAGTTCACAACTGCCCGCGACTTTGTGGACAGGGCCTGGCAATACGAGTATCGCGATAGAAGGAACAAGAAGAGGGATTTCAGGAGGCTGTGGATCGTAAGGATAAATGCGGCTGCCAGGGAAAACGGTCTTACTTACAGTCAATTTGTCGGAGGACTTATAAAATCCGGCGTAACCGTTGACAGAAAGATGCTTGCTGATTTGGCGGTTAGAGATAAGATCGCATTTACACAGCTTGCCGCCATGGCCAAATAGACTTAAGGAGTGCTTTCGGGCCTGACATGAAGCAGAAGATAATCGAGCTTGAGGGGAAAGCCCTTGCTGAAATTGAGTCCCTCGTCGATGAGGCATCGCTTGAGCAATTGAGGGTTTCTTATCTGGGGAAAAAGGGCTCGCTAACCTCGTTGCTGAGGTCTATCGCCGAGGTGCCTGCTGAGCAAAGGCCGGAGCTCGGGCAGCTTGTTAACAAGGCCAAAGAAAACATCACTCGAAGTTTCAGCGACAAAAAAAATCTGCTCAGTGCCCTTAAGTCAAGGCAAGGAGTATCTTTGGATATTACCCTGCCAGGGAGGGAGCAGGTACTGGGCACCCTGCATCCGATAACAAGGATCACCGGAGAGATCTGCGGGATTTTCTCCCGCATGGGGTTTAAGGTGGTCACCGGCCCTGAGGTTGAACTCGACTACTACAATTTTGAGGCCTTGAATATTCCCAAAGACCATCCGGCAAGGGACATGCAGGATACCTTCTATGTATCCGAAGGCATTGTGCTCAGGACCCATACCTCGCCGATGCAGGTCAGGGTAATGGAATCCCAGCCTCCACCCGTAAGCGTTATAGCCCCCGGCAAGGTTTACAGACGCGATTCGGACGTGACCCATACGCCGATGTTTAATCAGGTTGAGGGTCTCCTGGTTGATAGGGATGTGAGCTTAGGAGACCTGAAGGGGACACTCACTAGTTTTGTTCATCAGATGTTCGGCCCGGATATAGAACTGAGGTTCAGGCCCAGTTTCTTTCCATTTACTGAACCCAGTGCCGAAGTGGACATAAGATGCGTCATGTGCAAGGGCAGGGGATGCAGGACCTGCTCTCATACAGGTTGGCTTGAGATATTGGGCTCCGGGATGGTTGATCCGGCTGTTTATGGTTTTGTGGGCTATGATCCGGAGGTCTATTCGGGATTTGCCTTTGGTATGGGCGTGGAGAGGATAGCCATGCTCCTATACGGCATAGAGGATATCCAGATGTTTTACAGAAACGACATCCGCTTCCTGGGACAATTCTAGCCCAGCAACCAGTCTGCAAACTTTTTATTCGTCCGGATCCAGCCACTTTCCGAAAAGCCCTATTGCGGACGGATCTATTATCTCGACTTTCTCCGACAAGATGATATTCCCAGTACCTTATTGTGACAGACCCAAAACGAAGGCGATTAAAAAAACCAACTTAATAATGGTCGTAACTACTCAGGTTCAAAGTTCATGGGAGCACGGTTCAAGGTTAGCGAGCGATGAATATTGGGCGGTTTTAGGATATTTAGGCATGGCAACCGGCATGTGTATTGATTCGATAGGTGTACCGTTTAACAAAGAAGCAAGGATCAACATTCGTAGATTCATCAACTATCTCGTGTCCATCCGGAAATGAGATAGTTTCGTCGAGTTCAAGGCGGGCGATAATTTTAACCACAGGAATACATTGACGTATTTCGAGGATTAAAATTTGAGCCCAACGCCGAAATCGGTGAAAATAGCCATTTCCGGATGGACACTATCTCAAGAAATATGAAAAAGCCAAATAACCGTGAACCTAGCAACCTAAGCAGTTACCTATTTTTATATAAAATTCCCTGGAGATATTTATGAAAGTAAGCCTTAACTGGATAAAGGAATATGTCAAGTTGGAGGTAGAGGCGGATGAACTCTCCGATATGCTCACTATGGCAGGTCTTGAGGTGGAGTCTGTCGAGAGGGTAGGCCACTGTCTCGGTGGGGTCATTGCCGGCCGCATACTGGAGGTTTTCCCGCATCCGAACGCACAAAGGCTTAAGATATGCAAGGTTTCGGCGGGCGATCGTGAATACAGAGTGGTCTGCGGCGCACCAAACATGCAGGCAGGGCAGATTGCCCCTATAGCGATTCCCGGGGCAAAACTGCCAAACGGTATGGAGGTCAAGGAGGTCGTGATAAGGGGAGAGAAATCAGTCGGTATGTTGCTTGCCGAAGACGAGATGGCCCTGAGTGATGATCATTCGGGCCTCATGATACTGCCTTCGGGAATCAAAGAGGGGACTGCGATAGCCTCTGCCCTGTCCCTGGAGGATTGGGTTCTTGATATCTGCCTTACCCCCAACCGATCAGACTGCGCCTCAGTAATCGGCATAGCTAGAGAAATAGCGGCCCTTACCGGCAGGAAGCTGATGATGCCGGAACACAGTTATGCAGAAGAAGGAGCGCCTATAGGTGAGCTTACAAGCGTTATAATCCACGATCCTTCCGGATGCAGGCGTTACGCAGCCGGTGTTGTTAGTGGAGTCAGGCCTGAGCCTTCACCTTTCTGGATGCGATATCGTCTTCACCTATCGGGGATAAGAAGCATCAATTCCGTGGTGGACGTGACCAACTACGTCATGCTTGAGACCGGTCAGCCTCTCCATGCCTTTGACTATGATCGGCTTGGAGAAAACAGGATACAGGTAAGACGGGCCGAGGATGGAGAAAGCTTCACAACACTTGACGGTAAAACGCACCAGCTGAGCAGCGGAAACCTTATGATATGTGACGGCCTCAGGTCAGTGGCCCTTGCGGGAGTCATGGGAGGCCTGAACTCGGAGATATCTCCGGACACGAAAAATATTCTTCTTGAAAGCGCCTACTTTGACCCTGTAACCATCCGCAGAGGAGCAAAGGCCCTGGGCGTTTCAACTGAGGCATCGTACCGTTTCGAAAGAGGCATTGATCTGGAAAATGTTGCTCAGGCTCTAAAAAGAGCCCTCGGTCTTATCCGGGAACTGGCAGGCGGAAAGATAGCCGCAGGTATCATTGATAACTATCCCGGGCCTTACATTCCGCTGGAACTGAAGCTGAGGGTGCCTAAGACCAATCGGTATCTGGGAACAGAGCTGAGTTCCGATGAGATGGCCGACATACTTAACCGTCTGGAGATGAAGGTGGAAAAAACGGAGGGAAATGAGCTTTCCGTCGTCCCGCCCTCTTTCAGGGTTGATATAACAAGAGAGGTTGACCTTACAGAAGAGATTGCCAGGATTTACGGCTATGGAAATATCCCGGTTTCTACGCCTGCCATAAGTTCGGGGGAGACTGCACTCGAGCCGGTCATGACGCTAAAGGAAAGAATAAGCGCTATGATGGTTGCGATGGGATATAGCGAGATAATCACTTACAGTTTTACCTCACCTCAGTATTCTGAACTGGTAAAGGCCGATGATTCATCTGAACTGAGGGCCTTTGTAAGGATAAAGAATCCGTTGAGCGTGGAACAGTCTGTCATGCGGACATCCCTTGTTGCGGGCCTTCTTGGGACTGTGCAGAGCAATTATTTCCATGGTGAAAAGGACCTGAGGCTCTTTGAAATAGGCAAGGTTTTCATTGCCGCAGGAGATGAACCTCTTCCCTTTGAGCGTTATCATTTCTGCGCCGCTCTTGCAGGCAGTTATCAGAAGAAGACATGGTTCAGTGAGGAAAGAGAGGCCGATTTCTTTGACGTAAAGGGTACGGTTGAAACCCTGTTGCGAGGTCTTGGAGTTCATCAAATTAGTTTTACCGGCAATGCCTGTGACCCCGCCTATGACCCTCAGGTATCGGCCGGGTTTACGGTCAATAAGCTTACTGTCGGCAGGATAGGAAAGGTCTCGAATTCATTGGCTAAGGCATACGATATTGAGGGACTTCCCTTATACCTTATTGACATGGACCTTGGGGCCCTCGCGGGAGTGGTGGAAAAGGGCGCCGGATTCAATCCCCCGCCAAGATTTCCCGCGGTACTAAGAGATATATCAATAATTGTTGACAAAGGGGTTTATAGCGAGAAAATTGCTGATATAATAAGAGAGGAAGGCGGAGATATGGTAGAATCGGTCGCGCTGTTCGATCTGTATGAGGGCAAGCAGATGGCTCCAGGCGAAAAAGCCCTTGCCTACAGGATCTGCTATCGCTCCCGGGAAACGACACTTGAAGGTGGCAAGGTGAATTTGATATATGATGCCACTATAAGGCGCATTGTCATGGAAACAGGGGGAAGATTAAGGGAGGCGTAGGGAGATGGTTCACATCCCTGATGAAAAAAGGTTTTTCCGGATAGGAGAAGTCAGCCGTATCATCGGGGTTGAGCCTCATGTGCTCAGATATTGGGAAATGGAGTTTCCCCAGGTAAAGCCTTACAGGCCGGGGTCAAACCAGAGGACATATCAGAAAAAAGACATAGAGACGCTGCTTGAGATAAAGAGACTCCTTTACGAGGAAAAGATGACCGTAAAGGGAGCAATAAAAAGGCTCAGACAGGGAGTCCGCTCCTCTCAGGCAGATGGTATTTTTCCGGATATTCGAAGAGAGCTGGAGGATATCCTGCAGATACTTAATTGCTGAAAATGAAAAGGCTCATTACCGGCCTTGTCCTGGCACTTTTAGGTGCCGTCATTATTTTTAAGGAGGCCGGGCTGAAAAGGCCTGCCGCCCTGGTGCGGGAGGGATGCCTTTCCTGCCATTCCAGTGTAACAGATCCAGACCCCTCACATCCCATACAGGCCTTCGGATGTTTCAGATGCCACCTCGGCAATCCTTATTCATACGACAAAGAAAGGGCGCATTACGGGATGGCCCAAAATCCCGGAGACCTGAGGGTGGTTGAACACACTTGCGGGACTGAGGCCTGTCATCCGCAGATCATTTCTAGGGTCAAGAAGGGTTTGATGGCAACCAACCGGAGCATCCTTGAGACCATTCAGGCGAACTGGCCTTCCAGGGCTTCGATTTCCTACGGGACACCGGCGGCAAGGGTAGCGGACCTTCTTTCCGACAAACCACCATCGAACCTGGCTCTTGATCATTACAGAAAGATGTGCGCCGGCTGCCATCTGTGGAAACCAAGAAAGGATTATGATGGAGAGGCAGGGCTAAGGGGAGGGGGTTGCAGTGATTGTCATGTTACCCAGCAGGAGATTTCATCCAAAGACGGGTTTAACACGTTCAGGCACCCTGAGATAACAACAAGAATCCCGTCTGAAAACTGTATAAAGTGCCACAATCGCTCGGCCCGCATCGGCCTTTCCTACTCAGGACGATGGGAATCAGAGGGTTACGGGACGCCCTACGAGGGAGCCGAACTGAGCAGCAGGAAACTCTCAGGTAACAGGTTCTATCTTGATCTTCCCTCGGATGTACATTTTTCAAAGGCCTCCATGGAATGTGTTGACTGCCATACTTCCGTCGGCTTGATGGGAGATGGAAAGGAATATAACTCCATATCGGCGCAGGTGGACATAACATGTGAATCGTGCCACATGCCTATGCTAAGCCGGCTTGAAGAGGATGAGAACCTCGGTAGGAGACTCCTCAGGCTTAACCGGAGGATACCCGACCCAGCCGGAGGAAAAATTGCCTTTACAGTTAAAGGTACCCCTGTTTACAACCTTCAGGAAAAGGGAGGTAAATTGATTTTCTTCAGGAAGTCGGACGGGCTTCCGGTGGAAGTGCCCAGGGGTTCGGCGGAAAAACCCCACCACGTCATGGAAGGCCACGAAAGGCTTTCCTGCCAGTCCTGCCACAGTCTATGGATTCCCCAATGCTACGGATGCCACGTAAGCTATGACGAATCGGCAAAACAGACGGACTGGCTGACAGGAGAGAAGACCCGCGGCAGATGGAGCGAGGCAAGGTCTCTGATGCGCTTTTCAAGACCTTCACTCGGTATGAGAGCATCTGCAAAGGTCTATCCCGTAGCACCCTGCCAGGTCTTCTTCAAGAGCGAATCCTTCAGCCTTCTTACTCTGAGCGCGTTCGATCCCCATACAACCTCGGCAAAATCCAGGCAGTGCAAGGACTGCCATGGAGATCCTAAGACAATCGGCCTTGGAGAGGGAATCCTCACGCGAAAGGAAGATGAATGGAGTTTCAGATCTTCTTTCTCCTTTAACACAGAGGAAACAAGACCGGATTTCCTGTTCGACAGCTTCGTGACCCTTGACGGTAAAGCCCTTCACGGAAACGCGAGGGACGGTACTAGACCTTTTAATGACACGGAGCTTAATCGCATCCTTGACGTCAATCCATGCCTGGGATGCCATAAGTCCTACAGAGATCCTATTTACAAGGACTTCTCCGCCTCGGTAAGAAGATTCCGTGAAGGAGGCGACCTGCCATGCCTTCAGTGATGGCTTCTCTGAGCGCAGGGCTGATTATTCTTTTTCTTGCATGCGGAGATGCCTTTTCGGATGAAAGGAAGGATTACGGCCTATGTCTGGACTGTCATGCAGGGATAGAAAAAATAGGTGTTATGCATGATTTCCCCTGCACGAGTTGCCATATCAGGGCGGAGTTGAGGGGAGGGGCTATCTCGTCTCATGACAAAATAGTCAGAAATCCCTCTGATCCTTCTCTGGTAAGGGATTTTTGTCTCCCGTGTCATAGAAGGGAGATAGATGCGCTCGAAAGGTCCATTCATGCCACGGTCGCGGGCATCATAAATCAGACGAGATTCTTGTGGGGGGCGCAGAAGGCCGTATATCCCTACGAATACGGGCTGTCCGGTACTCTAAAAATGCTTCCTGATCCATCAGGATCAGCGGCACAGCCTTACTCTCCAGAGCGACTTGTGGATGACTTTCTGAGGCGGCGCTGTCTGAGATGCCATATTAATACCATGGGGGAGCAGGCGGCAGGGCTCTACAGGGCAACCGGATGCGCCTCTTGCCATGTCCTTTACGCCAATGATGGCCTCTATGCCGGAGATGACCTGGCCGTAAAGAAGGACAAAACCGGATATCCTATTACGCACAGGTTTACTTCAAAAATCCCGGTCATCCAATGTCTTCACTGCCACAATCATAATCATGTCGGGACAGACTATGTCGGGCTTTTTGAAAAAGACTATCATAAGAGTTACCGGGTTCCATCGGCTGAAGGCACAAAGAGTCCCCTGATCTACGGTCTCCAGTATCATCAACTTTCAAAGGATGTCCACTATGATAGAGGCCTATGGTGCACGGATTGCCACGGAAAGGAAGACGTGATGGCAGACGCTGCAAAGAAAAGCTGCACATCCTGCCACAGGCCGGCAGAGGAAAGCTCCGGTGAGAGCACCGAGGACTTTGTCACAAAAGCCGGGCAAAGGCTTCGGGCATCCGCTTTTTCAAGGATGAGCGCCGCGCACTCGGTGGATTCCCATCAAAGGGTGAGATGCAGCGCTTGCCATGCCCAGTGGTCTTTCCAGGACTACGGTCTCAGCGTTATAAGAGAGGACATCGTGGATGCTTACAAGTGGAGAGATATTTCCATTCAGGGTGAACCGGCCGCCCAAAGGATTATTGAGGAGAATAGTGAAAACCCCTTGATGATATATCCGGTATCCAGGGACTGGGTTTCCGGTGAGATAAGAGCCGGACTGTGGTCATCAGGATGGAGATTCAGGCGATGGGAGCCCATGCCCATTGGCGTTGATAGAGATGGGAAATATGCCGTATTAAGACCGATGTATCAATATATCTTAAGCTTTGTTGGCGGAAACGGATATGTGATCCTGGACGGAGTTGTCCCGACAAGGGGAGACGGAAGCTCTGCGGGATGGGCCTTTCTTCCCTACACACCGCATACCGTATCTCCATTTGGGAGGAACTGCGACTCCTGCCATGAAAACAGGATTGCCGCCGGGCAAGGAATCTACGACGGTGAAGGATTGGACACTTCCCTTACTATGCCTTCACCGCCTGTGAATGGGGCGGGCCGACTGCTTGATCCTGAAGAACGAAAAAAGCTTATGGAGCCTTCAATGTCATATTTAAGGAAAAGACTCAAAGCGCTTGCAGGAGAACCTTATACGCCGGTAGCCCCTCTTAAATGAAGATGAATCCGGGAACGGATGCTTATGATCTTTCAAAGGAAGCTGATGGAAGTCTATATGCCGGGCGAGCGTAAACTTGACAATTGAAGGTATCGAGATGTAGTTTACTTATTCGACTATGAACAAAGACCTCCTCCCTCTTGACGGCGGCCGGTCTTTAAACGATCTTTCATTCCCGGGGAGACAACCTCAAGGTGGATGTTAACTTCAAGACTAATAAAGAAGCACCGGCCAACAGGAAATCCATATCTCTCAATAGAGATGACCTCTCAGAAGGCGATCTGACATTCCTCTTTAACATATGTCCCTCAAAGAGATTACAGAATGGGCAGTTGATAGCCCTAAGTTCAGATGCAAACGATTTCATTTTCCTTATAGTAAAGGGATAGGCGTTTTTGTCTTTCAGGACTGAGGAATCATCGGCCCGTATCGAGTTCAAGGAGGGCAGTATCCTGCATGTCTCCCCTTTACTTGGGGATAGAGCTGCTTCTTATGAATTAACGGCAGACCGTGATCTTACACTTCTGGAAATAACTGACGATAAATCAGCATACTTTCCAGATAAAATAAAACAGATAATAAATAATAAAATAGAGTTAAGCTTATCTCTGATTAAATCAAAACTTTTATATCAAAATAATATCTTAAGTAAGACTGTAAAAGCCTTTTCACAATATCTATCGGATATTGATCTAAAATTTAAAAATGCTACTGCCTCCGGCATCATACAGGATTTAATAAAGAATATACCAAAGCTGCCCACCTTTGCATTTGACCTGGTTTCCAAGCTCCATGACAGAAGCGCCGATACCAAGGATATAGTAAACACCATTCAAAGCGATCCGTCTCTTGCAAGCATGGTTCTTAAAACCATTAACTCAAGTTACTACGGATTTGCCGAAAAAATAACGGATGTTTACAGGGCTGTCCTTCTGCTGGGCTTCAATAATATCTATCAGCTTGTTCTTAGCCAGGGCCTGGCAAGCGTTATGCCTAAAGAGCCGGAGTCTTTGGAGATACAAAAGCACTCAACGCTGGTCAGCGTGATCTCACAGGAAATAGCCGCGATGAGCGGTAAGGTCAACCCTCCCAGCATTGCCACAACAGCCCTGCTCCATGACATAGGGAGGATAGTTACCCTTCTATTGAAACTCAAGTATAAGAATATCGCCCCTCTCTTTGATCTTCTGGACAGTGATCAGATAGGTGCATCTCTTTTGAGGACATGGGGTTTGCCGGAAAGCATCTACGCGGTTATAGAAGACCAGGGCAAGGCCGTTTTCATTCCTCCGGGCGGACTGAAGCCTGAACACAGATTTGATATTGCCGCGCTATATGTGGGGCATACGTGTCATGAGATTATAATCCTAAAGAAAAAGCCGGTCGGTGCCTTCTTTTCAGACTGCCTTGTCCTGCTTGGGTTTAAACCAAAGAGTGCTGCTGATTTCGCTGCCCAGGATATCCTTCCCTCCCTGATGAAGAATCTCAGGAGATTTCCTGAGCACGTGAGAAACTCCTTTCTCGGAAAGGTGGCCCAGTGAGATCAATAACCGGCGGGGGTTTAAAGAGCGGGCTTCCGCCCGGAAGCCTTATCCATGTAGGGATTGCCTCTGAAGAAGAGGCACAACTGACAGTCATTAAATTCAATCCCGATAGCCTCCATATGATGGACCTCGTTAAGCCTTTCAACCTGGAATCCTGTATAGAGGGCGATACTGTGAGCTGGATCAATTTTTGCGGGATACATGACATTGCCACAGTGGCCGCCTTGGGAGAAAGGCTTTCCATCCATCCGCTGGTTCTGGAGGATATCGTTAATACCCGTCAGAGGCCCAAGGTTGAGATTTACGAGGGTTATATCTACATCGTGTTGAAGATGCTTAGTTATGATAGGGTCGAAGCAAGGCTGGACAGCGAACAGGTTAGTCTAATAATGGGACCCGGTTATGTCGTGACATTTCAGGAAAGGCCGGGAGATGTGTTTGATCCGGTCCGACAGAGGCTTAGAGCCGGGAGGGGAAGAATTAGGGGGAGCGGCCCGGACTATCTTACCTATGCCCTTATGGATGTTATCGTTGATAACTATTTCATCGCTTTGGAAGCCATCGAGGATCAGATAGAAGGCATAGAGGATGAACTGTTTTCGAAACCCTCTTCACGGTTGGTTGCTACAATACACAATCTCAAAAGGGTGATGATCGTACTTAGGAAGGCAGTGTGGCCCTTGAGAGAAATCCTGCTGGGTCTTGAGCGAGGCGAGTCCGACGTTATAAAGACCTCCACTGTTCCTTACTTTAGAGACGTATATGACCATTCCATACAGGTTATTGATACCGTGGAGTCATTAAGGGATGTGCTCTCGGGATATCTCGACATCTATCTGACCAGCGTAAGCAACCGTATGAACGAGATCATGAAGGTATTGACAATAATGGCGACCATCTTCATACCGCTTACCTTTATTGCCGGCATTTATGGAATGAACTTTGACTTTATGCCGGAACTTAAGTGGCCCTGGGCCTACCCGGCTTTATGGGGTGTGATGTTGGTTATCGGTGGAGGGATGATCTGGATTTTCAGAAGGAAAAAATGGCTTTGAAGCTCGCGTACGAGTCTTGTATCATACACACCTCCTAGAAATCAGAAAAATATCCCTGTACAGGATAGATCAGATATCGGTTGAAAAACTTAAAGGCGCTTGGCTATAATGGTCTAAATGCTGTGGTAAGCGGTTTTTGGTAAGATGCCCGCACGGCCGGCCTGAAACATCAGGGCCGCGGAGGCATTCCAACCTCACTGAGAGCCTGGGTGGCGGAACTGGTAGACGCAAGGGACTTAAAATCCCTCGGAGCATAGTCTCTGTACGGGTTCGATTCCCGTCCCGGGCACCAATAAAAACAAGTAGTTATTACAAATGGCTGAGTGCTGAGTGCTGAGTGTTCTTTATTTTTTCTTGCCTGTGTAATTCCTGTGTAATTGTGCCAGAAAAATGAATTATTTTTTCTAGGGATCACACAATCGCCTTGTACCTTTTTTCAAGCTGATCCATTGCCGCTTGAATATGTTCTCCATTCTGATGACTGTAGCGTGCCACCATTTGAAGTGTCTTGTGGCCTGATATTCGTTGTACTGTCGGCAAATCAATGCCAGCCTGGACAAGATGGGTTATGGCCGTATGCCGCAGGGTATGCCTGACTACTTCTTTCGGATCTAGGCCAGCGGCCTTTACGACATCTCGAAAGGCATGTTCCGGCCATTTTATATGACCGCATTCACTCCGGTTCGACGGAAACAGCCACTTTTGGCCTGGCTCAGTCGTTTTGAGATATTCGGCAAGATACTCGCTCAGGTTTCTTGTAATAGGCTGTTCTCGTGCCCCGGCCTTAGCTTTCGGAATAAAAATAATCCGCCTTTGCAGATCGATATCTTGAATACGTATTGAGAGTATCTCCGATCTCCTCATGGATGTTTCCAGAGCGATCTTAACAAATGGGTAGATGAAAGAACTCTGGTGCTCTGCTGCCTTCTCCAAGAACCTCGATATCTGAGGCCCTGTCAGATAAGCGATCCTGCCGCTGCCCTCCTTTAGACGATTGATTTTGGCCGGTGGGTGGTTGATCCATTTCCATTCTACAGCCTTGGAAAATAGATGTGACAAAGCTGCTAATTCCCGGTTGACGGTTCCATTTGCGGCATTAGCTTCTTTCCTGGCCTTCTTATAACGTTCAATGTCAAATGAAGTTATGCTTGACAGCGGCTTGTCTTTTATAAAAGGCGCTAGATGCAGTTCAATTCGTTCCTTCTTCCTATTGAGGTCTTTGCCGCCCTCCTTCTCCAGCTTAGCCAAGTACTTTCTTGCAGCATCCCTAAAACCTAAGATAACCTTCCGGCCTTCGGGGAGGTTAAGCCTGCCTTTTCGGGCATCTGTTCTTGTCTGTTCGATAAAGTCTTCTGCCTGTTTTCTGGTCACGCCTTCGGATCCTTTTCCCAGTATGCGGTGAACCCTGACGCCATCGGCCATGATATTGAGGGTGTATTTGCGGTCTCCATCGGGAAGCCGCTCAAATTCTATGCCGTGCTCACGGAGTTTGGAACCAGGTCGCAAGTTGCGTACATTCCTACGAGTGAGCTGAATAAACTTATCGGTCATGCTTTACCCCTCCCCCCCCCTGACAGCCATTCTTGTGGAGCTGATCTTCATAGGCATTTTTCTCAATGCCGAAATTAGGCTCTAGAACGGGATTTCAATATGTTCCGGTAGCTCTGATAAGGCTTCTTTGCTTTCTTTCACCTGCAATTATTTTGTTTAATAGTTCCCAATTATCACGAATGCGTTTTAACCAAAACCTATCTGAATATCGTAGGGCGCCAGACGTATTGGCATCACTTTTCTTTTTCGAATTCCTTTCAAAGTAGGGCGTATTTTTGATTAGCTTAAATAGCCTTTCCTCATCAAAATTCAAAAGCTCTGGATATTGTTCAGCGAACTTGATAAAACGGTCTGGTTCTTCGACATCCCAGATGTTGGCCATGGCCACATACGCAGTATCGCCAGCATTTTCAGAGAAACTAGGTCCTACAACTTCCTCGCGAACAGTCCTTTCAATCGCCCACTCAATGAAACTTGAAAGTGTGCGACGTTGCTTTCGAGCAACAAGCTCAGCGGCAAATCTCAATTTCAGGTCCAGCCTTATTGTCACGACTTCAGAGCGTGAGAGCTTGCCTCCCCCCTTTTTCTTTGGTGCCATACACGACCCTCCTAATAAATAAAAGTTTCTCAAATTCTTTTTGATTTTAACATTACACGTAATTTTTGACAATACATTTTTTTTACAGTTATATATCTAAGTAGATGTATTGTAAGTACTCACATATAAAATTTTTTCCGGAGGCTAGGAGATGCAAGAAAGAGAGGCACAGGCAATTATCACAGTGGGCGTCAAGATGTTTCCAGATGGCAGACTGGATACTAAAAACGCGGCACTTTACCTTGGCTTGGAAGAGAAGACCTTGGCGATCAAGCGGAATAATGGAACAGGCCCGCTTTACGTAAAACGAGGCCGAATCTTTTATTTGAGGAAAGATCTCGATGCATGGATAAGCGAAGGGAAAAAGGCCCGAAGCACTGCTCAGATGCGCACTTTGTAACCCCTTATATTTTAAAAATGATTTCCTGGGCAGGCGCAGGGGTGGGACCCTGTGAAAAAAATGGCCTTTACCTCCCAGAGAAGCCACCTGCCCTGGGAAGTCACTGGGAGGCATATGTGCCACTTCAAAGATGAGCTTGATCAAAAAGGACACTTTTGGTTCGACAAAAAACTGATCGAAAATGTGAATTGGGCAGCCTTGCCCCAAGCCTCTAAAACAATTTATCCAGTTATTGGATGCCATCAGAACGAGGCCGGGGAGGCATTTCCTGGTGAGCAGAAAATTGCAGTCCTTTCTGGTCGAACCGAAAAAATTGTACGGCAGGGTATTATAGGGTTGGATGGTTTCCCGGGCTTTAAGGCAGTAGACTATGTGACTAGGAGGGGCAGGCGATCAAAGAAATTTAAAATATCAAGACCTCCGAGAGAACGCGGCAGGGGGTTTCCTTTTTACAAGGCAGTGTTGGAAGGGGGGCATTGGCTGCATCTAACGCCGTCTGCTCAGGCTCTTTACCCAGTTCTGCGCAACTTCGGCTATTTCGATATTAATACTTTTGAGGTCTACTGTGAAGAGGAAGAAGCAGACTCAGAATGCAATCCCATCCATTTTGACGAAATATATGAGATCAGGAGCTGGGACGTATGTGAAGCTGAGGAAGATATTCTGGCCGAATATTCCGGGATATCAAAGCGCTCTATTCCTGGAGCACTTGAAAGCCTTAGGCGATCACTGCTAATCGCAGATTACCAGTCTGGCGATATTGAAGGATGGAAGGTTTTTTTGCGACCGGCTAAGTATTATAACAGAAGTTATCTCAACGAAAAGATCATAGGCAAGTATCGCCATCTTCAATCTGGATGAACCAGGAAAAAACTACCGTTTAACAATGTTCCTAACGAAGAAATTAACAATGAAATATACAAAGACTTACAAGCGCTCAGAGCTGAACTACTCTCTGAACGTGTGAGCGTTCTTAAAATTTTTCTATCTAGTGCCCATCCGGAAATGGCTATTTTCACCGATTTCGGCGTTGGGCTCAAATTTTAATCCTCGAAATACGTCAATGTATTCCTGTGGTTAAAATTATCGCCCGCCTTGAACTCGACAAAAATA
>Ga0210036_1000855_pt1 | contig 35179 bp, 31 predicted proteins | sample CryGeymeta201515_FD_185469 | JGI IMG/M metagenome (GOLD analysis project Ga0210036, IMG submission 185469) | Groundwater microbial communities from Crystal Geyser aquifers in Utah, USA - Crystal Geyser metaG 2015-15 (SPAdes) (version 2) | ecosystem: Environmental > Aquatic > Deep subsurface >...
TGATTAGAAGAAATTACGCTAAGTCATTCCAGGGGTTTAAAACCAGAGTGTTAGCTAAGATTACAGCACTGACTTTAGTCCAGTTTATCAATAAGTTTATTTTTGATAGACCTTTAAACAATATTAAAACTCAAATAGTTTAATTTCACCCAACGGGTAGATTTATATAAAAATATAATATTGACTTTTAAGGTTCAAGTTCTTTAAGAAACATTAACTTTTCATGGTTTTTAATAGGTTTTTATGAAAGCCCTTGATTTTTGAGCTCCAAATTTTTAATACGTTAAAAGTCATGATTCATAACCTTTTTTTTAATGGGGTTGTTATTCAATTTTATGTAATTTTAATGACTGGAACCCACTTAAAATTAGTGTTGGAGTTTTTTTTAAACCCATATTTTTAACAATTAATTAAGATATGTGGATTAAAATGTGTTTTTTTATTGAGAATTAAAGATTGCTTTTATTGAAAGTTTTATTAGTATTGTCTTTGGAGAAATTTTAAATTATTTAAAAGCAAAAAAGATGAAGTTATTAGGAATAGGTTCAAGAATTAATCATTCAGAATATGGAAAAGGTGTGGTAACCAATGTTTCTTCAAAACATTATTGGGTGACGTTTATTGAAAATGGCTTGGAAACGATTGATTTAGATAGTGAATTTGAAATCATTGAAGCCGCTGAAAGCGATGTTGATACCGTTAGTTTTTTTGATGTAGAAAGAAGTTTAACAGAGATCCTTAAAAAGTGGAGCGATGTCACTGAAATTGTCCCTATTGCTGATAAATGGAAAGGCGGGAAGCTTATTTTAGAACCTGGTGACACAAGTTTAAAAGCAAGTGAAATTCCTGTAGATACTTTTTTTCATAAAATTACCATGGTGCGTGATAGATTGCGAGTTATGGAACAAAAAATTAACTCTAGTAATCTTGATGAACAAGAAAAAATTGACTTACAACAATATATTACAAGAAGTTATGGAAGTTTAACCACATTTAATGTGCTTTTTAAATTGAAAAACCAACAGTTTGTTGGGCAAAAATCAAGTTGATGTTTTTTAAGTCATTTCGACTACAAAGAGACATCACACAAAAAGCTAAAATTACAAATATAAGATCTCAAATTATGTGACCTCTCACCTACGTTCGAGGTGACAAATTATCTTTAACTTTTTTTCGCTTTTTAAAACCGAAAGAGTTTGTAATTGGATTTATTTATTCGTTTTAATATTAGTAATTTCAATCCCTAAAAACAAAATATTATGAAAGGTTGGCAGCTTAGCACCACTTTCTGTTGTCGTCCAGTGAGACCAAGAAGATTCCAGTCCTTTTAAGGGTAAAATAGACGTCCACATCTTAAAACTTTTAGGCATACCATTGTCTTCCAAAATCCATAAATAGGAATCTCCGGGCGTGGTTCCTCCTTTGCTGTAGGTTACTAATAATGCCTGATTTGGGCTATCATTTAGCTCAACAAGTTTTCTGATGGTACCGTTATCAAATATTTTATAGGGTGCAACCAACCAAAAGGAATCGTTGTTGAAATATGATTGGGCTTTTTCTATAATTTCTTTGCCCATATCACCTTCAATTTTAAAACCATGCACAAAGGCCTTATTTAAAGAGGCATCATTTAAATTAAGATCTACTTTATAGTCTTTCCAAAAAACAGAGCACATGTTTTTTGCTTTGTACCATTTGAAATGATGTGATTTTTTAAAGGTCCATTCTAAATAATCGGTGTTTTTATAGGCATCATAATTTAAAGCCTCTAGCATTTTATGGGCTAAGGCATCGGCATCTTTTCCTTGTTTTCCTTCTGGTAAATCTTCATTATATTTAAAAAACATAAAGGCAAAAAACAAGATACTGGGCAAAGTGAAAAACACCATGACACCAGTTATTATTTTAAAAGCTTTTTTTGTTTTCATCTGAATAGGTTTACAACCATGATTGGATTTTTTTATACCAATTCCGAGACTAAAATATTAAAATGTAATGATTTGATATAGAAATAGTTCTAAAAACCGACAGCCGTATCATCCCCTCGATAATCTGCACCGCCTTCTAACCGTTTATCGGATAAAACCATAATGCCATCAACCTTACCAATTACTGGAGAATTTTTTTCATCAATGAAATATCCCTTATTTTGAAGCGATTTAATTAGAATTTCATCAAAAGAGTTTGGTTCCATTTGAATTACATCTGGCAACCATTGATGGTGAAATCTTGGCGCATCAACTGCCTCTTGCATAGTCATATTAAACTCGTGTACATTTAAAATAGTTTGCAAAACCGAGGTTATAATGGTTGCGCCTCCTGGCGTTCCAACAGACATGAATAATTTACCTTTTTTTTCAACAATGGTTGGCGTCATAGAACTTAACATTCTTTTTTCTGGAGCAATACTATTAGCTTCGTCACCAATGAGACCAAACATATTTGGAACGCCAGGTTTGCTGCTAAAATCGTCCATTTCATTATTTAAGAAAAAACCAAGTTCAGAACAATATAGTTTTGAGCCATAGGCCCCATTTAAGGTGGTAGTAACAGAAACGGCGTTTCCAAATTGATCAATAATAGAGTAATGAGTAGTTTCTTTACTTTCAACCACTTCAATATTTCCATGCGAAACCATTGCTGAAGAGGTGGCTTTTTCAAAAGAAAAATCAGACATTCTTGATTTTAGATAAGCATTACTAATCAGTTCTTCTGAAGGTACGGAAACAAAATCTGGGTCACCCAAATAATAACTTCTGTCAGCGTATGCTCGTCTTTCTGCTTCTGTAATTATTTGGATGGCTTTCTCAGAATTATGGCCATGTTTTTGTAAATCAAAAGGCTCTATCATTTTCATAATCTGAGCCAAACAAATACCGCCACTTGAAGGTGGAGACATAGAGATTATTTTTAAATCATCATAAGTAAAAGTGATTGGAGTTCGCCATTTAGCTTTATAGTTTACTAAATCTTCCAAGGTAATAATTCCACCATTTTCTTGTAAAAATGTAACTAATATTTTAGCCGTTTCGCCCTTGTAGAATTCATCTTTACCATTTTTTAAAATGCGTTCTAAAGTTTTAGCTAAGGCAGGAAATTTTATAGTATCATTTTCTTTCCAGACCTTATAAAATATTAAAGAATCTTTATTCACTAAACGAAATTGGTCTAGGCTACGATTAAATCTATTGGCTTGACTTTTAGTAACAACCACACCTTTTTTAGCTAATGCAATGACGGGTTCAAGAATATCTTTCATGGGTAAGTTCCCAAATTTTTCATGAACCTCAAAAATTCCTGCAATACTTCCGGGAACTCCAACTGCCAAAGCTCCTAACGTACTTTTATTTGGAATTACTTCACCATTTTCATCTAAAAACATGTTTTTTGTTGCTGTTAAAGGGGCTTTTTCTCGGTAATCAATCCCACCTATGTCTCCATTGGCTTTTCTGTAAACCATAAAACCTCCGCCACCAAGATTTCCCGCAAATGGATATGAAACCGCCAAAGCCAATCCTGTTGCTGCCATGGCATCAAAAGCATTACCGCCTTTTTTTAAAATATCAGTTCCAATTTGTGATGCTTCTAAACGTGCTGAAACTACCATGCCATGTTCAGAAATTAAACCTCTTTTGCTACGATTTACAACTTCATTTTGTATAGAATTCTTGCATGAAAAACATAATGATATTAATACGAGAAAAGATAAAAATCGCTTCATTCTTGTGTGATTTTAAGTTCTATTTCTTTTAATTTATCTTTTGAAAATTGAATAAGTTCATCAAAAAAAAGGGTAAACTCATTTTCAAATTCTGAATAAAATTCTTCCAGTTCATTAACGGCTTCATTCATGCTCGATTTGTGTTTTGTTCGTCGGTTCATTCCATCTAAGGCTCTTGAAATACCTTCAATTGAAGCATAACTTACCAACCAATTATCAGCTATCATATAGGGCATCATTTTTTGAATTCGTAAGGGCAGAAGTTGATGATTTTTTTCTAGTGAATCATAAAAAGATTCAACATATTCTTCAAGTGGTATGATAGAATATTGGCTCCAGTTTTTGGCTAAAAAATGATCATAAAGCATGTCTACAATAATCCCAGAATAATGGCTGTATTTTTCATGAAGACGTTTTGTGCTTTTTCTAACCGTTGGATGCGAATCTGTAAACGTATCAATATGTCGGTGCAGCAAAACACCTATTTGAATCTCTTTGGGTTGCTTTTTATATTCTTTACCTTTAAAACCATCGGCAATAAAATTTCCAATGGTTACTAGTTCATGGTCTCCTGATAGATAAATATGTGCTAAATAATTCATTGGTGTAATTTACTAATTCAAAAAGGAAGATACGTATTTTGCCATTAAAATTATTCCGTTCAACATTTTTTAAAGTTTATTAAAATACATGCTGAAAAAAATATGTAGGTTTGTTAAAAATTACTTTTAAATATGACATTAATAAAATCAATTTCAGGAATTAGAGGCACCATTGGAGGACAGGTAGGAGATAACTTAACACCAATTGATGCCGTTAAATTTGCATCGGCATATGGTTGTTGGATTAAACAACAACGAGCTAAAGACCATTACAAAGTGGTTGTTGGTAGAGATGCTAGAATTTCTGGTGAAATGATTCAGAATTTAGTCATGAACACCTTGGTAGGACTTGGTATTCATGTGGTTGATTTAGGGCTTTCTACTACGCCAACGGTTGAATTAGCAGTGCCTATGGAACATGCCGATGGTGGTATTATACTCACCGCAAGCCATAATCCAAAACAATGGAATGCTTTAAAGCTTTTAAATGCTGAAGGCGAATTTTTAAACGATGTAGAAGGTGCTAAAATTTTGGAGATTGCAGAAAGTGATGCGATGGTATTTTCAGAAGTAGATAATCTGGGTAAAATAACTAAAAACAAAGCTTACATAGATTTACACATTATTGAAGTGTTAGATTTACAGCTTGTGAATGTAAAAGCTATTGAAGAAGCTCGTTTTAAAGTGGTGGTTGACGGTGTAAATTCTACGGGAGGCATTGCTATTCCTTTACTTTTGGAGCGATTGGGCGTACAGGTTGTTAAATTGTATTGCGAACCTAATGGCCAGTTTCCTCACAATCCAGAGCCTTTAAAAGAGCATTTAACAGATTTATCTGAAGCGGTTAAAAAACATCAAGCCGATTTTGGTATTGTGGTAGATCCTGATGTAGATAGATTGGCTTTTATTGATGAAAATGGTGAGATGTTTGGTGAAGAATACACCTTAGTAGCTTGTGCCGACTATGTATTGAGCAGAACACCTGGAAACACGGTTAGCAATATGAGTTCAACCAGAGCCTTGCGAGATGTTACCGAAAAACATGGCGGCAAGTATGAAGCTAGTGCCGTTGGTGAAGTGAATGTGGTTAAATTGATGAAAAAAAATAACGTAGTGATTGGTGGCGAAGGCAATGGCGGTATTATTTATCCGGAATCTCATTATGGTAGAGATGCTTTGGTTGGCGTGGCCTTATTTTTAAGTTTGTTAGCTGATAAAAACATGAAAGTAAGCGAGTTAAGAAAAACGTATCCTAACTATTTTATGAGTAAAAAGAAAATTGAATTAACGCCTGGTTTAGATGTAGACGGTATTTTAAAAGACATTGAAAAGCGTTATCAAAATGAGCCATTAACTACCATTGATGGTGTTAAAATAGATTTTTCCGAAAGTTGGGTGCATTTACGTAAAAGCAATACCGAACCCATTATTAGAATCTATACGGAGGCCAAATCACAGCAAGAAGCAGATGAATTAGCAGATAAATTCATAAAAGAAATCAGCCAAATTAAACTTTAGGAAATGAAGCATAAAAGAAATGTTGAAATATTATGGTTTTTTATTAAAGATAAATCAAAGAAAAATTGGCTTCAAATAATTAAAGAGTTAACATCCCAATTTATTTCTCAAAGGAAAATCCCAGTTAACTACATTACAAATTTACTCTATAGAAAGGAAATCACTAATATTGAAGATTACCTGAATTTAAACGAAAATAACACATTATTATCGTGGTCTTATTCACACGCAAAAGACGAAATAGGCTTGGTAGAGAACAAGCTATTATTTAATGATTTAATGCTGAAAAACAATATTTCTACGCCTAAAATCATCTTTTATAATTCAAAAAACTCGTTTTATTATAACCATGAAATTTTAAACATTGATTCAAAAAAAAGCTTTTTATTTTTTTTAGGTAATGTTTTCAAAAATGAAGAAACAGATCGTATTTTTTGCAAACCTATTGATGGTTCAATGGGGAAAAATATATTTATTCTAGAAAAGAATAAATATAAAAACTTAAGTGAAAATGTCGTAAACATGATAATAACGGAATCATTTATATTCCAGGAAGTTGTTTTACAACATGAAATTCTAAAGAAAATTAACGATTCTAGTTTAAATACATTAAGAGTAGTTACCTACAAAAATAAAGAAAATATCGTTGAAGTTTTATCGGGATTTATTAGATTAGGCAGAAAAGGTGCCATTGTTGACAATGCTCATGCGGGGGGCATTGTAGTTTCTTTTAACAAATATTCTGGGAAAATGCGTCCTATGGGATTGCAATTGATTGATAATGGAGGTGGTATCTTTTATCATCACCCTGACTCCTCTATAGTTTTTGAAGATTATCAAATTCCTTATTATTCCGAAGTTATAGATGTTGTGTCAAAAGCTTCTAGGTTTTTAAAATTCCCTTTACTTGGCTGGGATGTTGCCATTACTCCTAATGGCCCAACCATTGTAGAGGTCAATCATAATTTTCATTTGTTCTTATCTGACAGAATGGAAAATGGATTTAAAAGAATTCCTAGTGTAAAAAAAATATTGGAACAAATACATCAAAAAAATATTTAACTATTTTTAGCATGCTTCCACCGTTTATGGGTCCAGAAATAATATTCAGGCGCATTATAAATTTGTTTTTCAACCTCTCTATTAAAAGCCTCTGTTAATTGGTAGTCTTTAAAGGTTTTTGGGTTTTCTGCCAATACAATAATTTCGGCTTCATAAAAGCCACGTTTTACCTTGTTTACTTTTAAATAAGCTATGGTAAAATCCAGTTTTTTTGCCAAACGCTCTGCACCTATAAACGTGGGGACTTTAATCCCCATAAAATTACTCCAATAAACATCTTTAGTTAATCTTGGAGATTGGTCACTAATAAATGCCGTTAAACTTTTTATGCCTTTGCGCTCATTATTATGGATAACATAAGGGATTTCTTTGGTGCTTATAAGCGAGGTATTAAATTTAGAGCGAATATCCCTTACCAATTTATCAAAATACTTGTTGGCCAATTTTTTATAAACACCATAACCACTAAATTTTATATAATTTTGAATGGCAATAGACCATTCCCAACTGGCATAATGTCCGTACATTAAAATAATACTTTTGTTTAAAGATTCCAATCTTTTTAGTTCTTCAATATTCAATATTTTAAAGCGTTCATCCAATTCTTTTTTAGAAATGCTCAGGGTTTTTATCATTTCTAAAAACATATCACATAAATGATGATAAAATCGTTTCCTGATAAGCTTCCGTTCTAACTCGCTTTTATTTGGAAACACAAGTTTTAAATTATGGTCAACCACTTTTTTTCTATAACCTATAACGTAGTAAAGAAGCACATAAACACCATCTGAAATAAGGTAAAGAATCCTAAAAGGTAATATAGAAATAAACCATAAAAACGGATAAACTAGAATGAAAACAAGAAATTGCATGAATTAATTTTAAATTTGCACTAACAAACCGGTATAAAATTTTATTTGCAAATATATACAAACAGCATGAGAAATTTTATCAGTAGCTTACCTGTGACCTAATTATCAAATAATTTTTTCACAGGAAATATATGTTATAAATTATTTAAACTTTAAACCTTATGGGTCAATTAGATTTAGTAACCATCATCATCATTGCTGCCAATGTGATTATTTCGTACAAAGGTTTTATCGACTTTGGTTTTTTTGAAAAATATAAATTTAGTATTGGAGCCATAAGCAGAGGCGAGCAGTTTAGGCTATTTAGCTCCGGATTTTTGCATGTAGACAATGCACATTTGTTTTTTAACATGTTTTCGTTATACTTTTTTGCCGATGTAGTTATAGGCTATTTAGGCATTTTTAGCTTTGTAATCATTTACATTGGAAGCTTATTATTAGGCAGTTTGTTATCGCTTTATTTTCATAAACACGAATATCATTATACGGCTGTTGGTGCCAGTGGCGCTGTTATGGGCATTATTTATTCGGCCATTTTATTGCAACCGGGCATGAGCTTGACTTTTTTTATGATTCCAATTCCAATTCCAGCCTACATTTTTGGAATAGGTTATTTGCTTTATTCTATTTACGGCATGAAAACCAAAATGGGAAATATTGGTCATGATGCCCATTTTGGAGGTGCAATTGGAGGTTATATCATAACATTAATGTTAGCGCCTCAATTGTTTAAAATAAACTTGCTCATGATAATTTTATTGGCATTACCCATTATATTGCTTTTGGTTTTAAAGAAACTGGGAAAAATGTAAATATCCACAGATATTTAGAATTCACTTCATTTTTAAGTAATAAAAGATTTTTGTGGCATAGCAATTGAATTTATTAATTGAAAAGGCAACCATTAAATTTAATAAATTACTGACATTCAGTATTATAAAAATTAAAATAAGAATAATAAAAAATAGTCAATAGTTATTTTGTGACAGATTGGCTCAAAATCATATATGAAAAAATCAAATTTTATAAGTCTTGACAGTTTGTCATTTCAGGAGTTCGATGAAAATTCAGAACTCATTCCATTAATGACTCCTGAAGATGAAGAAGAAATAAATAACGAAAATTTACCAGAAACCTTACCCATATTACCCTTAAGAAATACGGTTCTTTTTCCAGGAGTAGTCATTCCAATAACCGCTGGTAGAGATAAATCCATTAAATTGATTAATGATGCCAATAATGGAAACAAGGTTATTGGCGTAGTCTCTCAAAAAGATGAATCTATTGAAGATCCATCGGCAAAAGATATCCATGAAACTGGAACGGTTGCCAGAATTTTAAGGGTTCTTAAAATGCCCGATGGCAATGTAACGGTTATCATTCAAGGAAAAAAACGTTTTAAAGTCGCTGAGGTTATTACAGAAGCACCTTATATGAATGCTACCATACGAGAAATTCCTGAGGCAAGACCGGCTATTAGCAATAAAGAGTTTGTTGCCATTATTGAATCTATTAAAGACTTGGCACTTCAAATTATTAAGGATAGTCCAAACATTCCAAGCGAAGCTTCTTTTGCTATAAAAAACATTGAAAGCAATTCTTTTTTGATAAATTTTGTCTCTTCAAACATGAATCTTTCTGTTGCAGAAAAACAAAGTCTTTTAGAGATAAACGACTTAAAAAAGCGTGCCTTAGCAACCCTAAAGTTTATGAATATCGAGTTCCAAAAATTGGAACTTAAAAATGATATTCAGTCTAAGGTACATATGGACATGAGCCAGCAACAACGCGAATATTTCTTGCATCAGCAAATGAAAACCATTCAGGAAGAATTAGGAGGTGTAAGCCATGATGAAGAGATTGAAGAAATGCGAGAAAGATCTCAAACTAAAAAGTGGGATGAAAAAGTAGCAAAGCATTTTGAAAAGGAACTATCCAAAATGCAGCGTATGAATCCTCAAGTGGCCGAATATTCCATCCAAAGAAATTATCTCGATTTATTTCTAGATTTACCTTGGAATGAATTTAGTGCTGATAAATTTGATTTAAAACGAGCTCGTAAAATTTTAGACAGAGACCATTTTGGTCTTGAAGATGTTAAAAAAAGAATTATTGAGCATTTAGCAGTTTTAAAGCTTCGTAACGATATGAAGTCGCCTATTTTATGCTTATACGGTCCGCCTGGTGTTGGTAAAACATCGCTTGGTAAATCTATTGCTGAGGCTTTGGGCAGAGAGTATGTGCGCATGTCTTTGGGTGGTTTGCGCGACGAGGCAGAAATAAGAGGTCATAGAAAAACCTACATAGGTGCTATGCCAGGAAGAATTGTACAAAGTTTAAAAAAAGCTGGTACATCAAATCCTGTGTTTGTGTTAGACGAAATCGATAAATTGTCTAACTCACATCAAGGCGACCCTTCATCGGCCATGCTTGAAGTCCTTGATCCTGAACAAAACAATGATTTTTATGATAATTTTTTAGAGATGGGTTACGACTTATCTAAAGTTATGTTTATTGCCACTTGTAATAGCCTGTCAACCATTCAACCGGCATTGCTGGATAGAATGGAAATCATTAATGTAACAGGCTATACTATTGAAGAAAAGGTAGAGATAGCAAAGCGCCATTTATTACCTAAGCAATTAAAAGAACATGGCTTATCTGATGAACATTTAAAAATAGCAAAGCCTCAATTAGAAAAAATTGTAGAAGGTTATACACGAGAGTCTGGTGTTCGTAGTTTAGAAAAGCAAATAGCTAAAATGGTACGATATGCCGCTAAGAATATAGCCATGGAAGAAGCTTATAACATCAAAATATCCAATGACGATATTATAGAAGTTTTAGGCGGACCAAAAATGGAGCGGGATAAATATGAAAACAACTATGTAGCAGGTGTTGTTACTGGTTTGGCTTGGACACGTGTTGGTGGCGATATTCTTTTTATTGAATCCATCTTATCAAAGGGAAAAGGAACCTTAACCATTACAGGCAACTTAGGAACAGTCATGAAAGAATCTGCAACCATTGCCATGGAATATATAAAATCAAATGCTGAAGAATTTGGAATTGATCCAAAAGTCTTTGAGTCCTACAATGTTCATATTCACGTACCTGAAGGCGCAACACCAAAAGATGGCCCAAGTGCAGGTGTTACCATGTTAACATCATTGGTGTCCTTATTTACACAAAGAAAGGTCAAGAAAAGTCTAGCTATGACTGGTGAGATTACATTAAGAGGTAAGGTTTTACCTGTAGGTGGTATTAAAGAAAAGATTTTAGCAGCAAAAAGAGCTAGAATAAAAGAGATTTTATTATGTGAAGATAATAGACGTGATATTGAGGAAATTAAACCAGACTATTTATCAGGATTAACGTTCCATTATGTAACTGATATGAGTGATGTGATAAAAATTGCTATCACCAGTCAAAAAGTTAAAAACGCAAAGAAACTATAAATTTAAAACCTCGTTTAAGTTCGAGGTTTTTTTATGATTTAAAATATTTCCAAGCGGCATTCGTTCTAAGATAGATTTAGTTACTTTGTAATTTATATGCTGAAGAAAATTATCACTGGTTTTTGTTTTATTATTAGTGTTGTAACCATAGCGCAAGTTGGAGGCGAAAGTACCTATCAATTTTTAAATTTAGTTTCATCACCTCGTCAAGCAGCACTTGGTGGTAAAGTATTAACCAATGTGGATTTTGATGTAGCCCAAGGTCTTTATAATCCAGCAACCATCAATGTAGAAATGGATAACCAATTTGCCTTAAATTACACGAGTTATTTGGGAGGCATAAGCTATGGAACTGCTGCATATGCTTATACAGTTGACAGACGTACACAAACTTTTCATGCAGGTATTACCTATATAAATTATGGCACTTTTGATGGCTTTGATGAAAACGGAGTCTCTACCGGAACTTTTACAGGTAATGAAGCTGCCTTATCCTTTGGATACGCATTGCAACTAGGATATAGTGATTTTTATTTTGGGGCTAATGTTAAGTTCATCACTTCTAAATTAGAGCAGTACAATTCAATTGGGATTGCATCAGATTTAGGATTGCTTTATATCAATGATTATTTAGATTTTCATGCTGCTTTGGTAATTAGAAATTTTGGAACCCAAATTACAACCTATGCCGGTTTACAAGAAGATTTGCCTTTTGAAATAGATTTTGGTATGTCGCAGCGTTTAGAAAATGTTCCCATTCGATGGCATATAACCTTAGAAAATTTACAGGAATGGCCCATAGCGGTTTCAAATCCTGCGCGAGTAACAACCGATTTATCAGGAAATCAAACCCCCGAAAAAGTTGGGTTTTTAGGTAAAGTTATAAGACATACCATCTTAGGTGCCGAATTATTTCCAGAAAGTGGCTTTAATATTCGTTTAGGTTATAACTTTAGAAGAGCAGAAGAACTGCGCATTGTTGATCAAAGAAATTTCTCGGGCTTGTCGGCTGGTTTTTCAATTAAATTAAATAAAATGAGATTTAGCTATACACACGCAAAATATACCAGTGCGGCCAATTCAAACTTTTTTGGATTACAAATAGATTTAAAATAATGAGTTAAAAGTTAAGAGTTAATTTTGCTAACAGCTAACAGCTAACAGCTAACAACTAACAGCTAACAGCTAACAGCTAACAGCTAACAGCTAACAACTAACAGCTAACAACTAACAACTAACAACTAACAGCTAACAGCTAACAGCTAACAACTAACAGCTAACAACTAACAGCTAACAACTAACAACTAACAGCTAACAGCAAACAACTAACACCCAATGACCAAAATAACCATTGCCATAGACGGCTATTCATCAACAGGAAAAAGCACAGTAGCTAAACAACTTGCCAAGCATTTAGGGTATGTTTATATAGATTCTGGTGCAATGTACAGAGCGGTAACGTATTATGCCATGAGCCAAGGGTTGATTGATAAAGAACATTTCAACAGCGAGAAACTCATATCAAAACTTAAGGATGTGGTTATAAATTTTGTATTTAATAAAGCGTTAGGGTTTGCCGAAGTATATTTAAATGGTATTAATATTGAAAAAGAGATAAGAACTTTAGAAGTCTCTAATTATGTAAGTAAAGTTTCTGCCATATCCGAGGTAAGAATCCAATTAGTGAAACAGCAACAAAACATGGGAAAAGATAAAGGCATTGTTATGGACGGGCGCGATATTGGTACAGTGGTATTTCCTCATGCAGAATTAAAATTTTTTATGACTGCTACGGCAGAAACCAGAGCTTTAAGACGTTATGATGAACTCAAAAAGAAGGACAACAACGTGTCTTTTAAAGAGGTTTTAAAAAATGTTCAAGAACGTGATTATTTAGATTCTACCAGAGAAGATTCGCCACTATACAAAGCAGATGATGCCATAGAAATTGATAATTCAAACCTGTCTGTAGAAGCTCAATTTACATGCTTACTTAAACTAGTGAACGATAAATTAAAACAACAGTAGAACTCAACCATTAAGTTAACGAACTGAACTAGTTTTTATTAAAAATAAAATCGTCAAACGAGTAGGGTAAAAGTGTGGTTTGACCTTGATAGTGATGCTGAAATTAATTGGTAATGATTTGTATGTCACAAAACATAAAAACATAATTGTTTTTTGAAATGAAAAACATAAAAAAAGAGTCAAAAGGTTTGGCAACTTTAAACTTTTTTTGATATTATTTTGTTTGGAAATCTCTATTTATTTCAAAGTCAAAATACCTATATTAGCGCAGGCACATAACTAATAATCAAATTACCTGAATGCTTTTTTCTATTCTCATAGCCAATTACAATAATGGTCATTTTTTTTATGATTGTTTTCAAAGTATTGTAAACCAAACTTACGCTAATTGGGAAGTTATTATTGTTGATGATGCCTCTACGGATGATTCTGTTGCTGTAATTCAGGATTTGATAAAAGACGACAATCGGTTTAAGCTATTTCAAAACACTAAAAATCGTGGGTGTGGCTATACAAAGCATAGGTGTGCAACATTGGCACACGGTGAAGTTCTTGGTTTTTTAGATTCTGACGATGCTTTATACCCACAGGCAATAACAGTTATGATTGATGCCCACCAATTAAATATTAATGCAGCTATAATTACTTCAAAATACGAATTTGTTGATTTAGAAATGAATTTTACAAAACATAGTCTTTATGGTAGTAATATACCAAAAGGAAAATCATATTTAACATACGGAAATGGTGCTCTAACACATTTTGCAACCTTTAAAAAAGATAAATATAAACAATCAGGAGGTATTAATCCGATTATGAAGCGGGCTGTAGACCAAGATTTATATTATAAACTTGAAGAACAAGGAAGTCATGTATTCTTAGATAAGGTTTTGTATCGTTATAGAGTTCACCAAAATAGTATATCAAATAATGAAAACCTTTTTAAAGCCGAATATTGGCATTTTTACGCCATGCTAAATGCTTATAAAAGACGAAAAAAATGCCAAATTAAAATTGATAATTTCTCAAAGAAATACATCAGGGAATATGCTTCAAATTATTTTTTAGGAAGATTTGAAAGATTAAAACATACCAATAAAAAGGGGAATCAATTTTATTTTTTGTATAAAGCTTTTATAACAAATCCATTTCATAGGTTTACGTTCAAAATTAAAAGTTTAATAGTTTTAATTCTATGTAGAATATGAAAAATGCACCTCTTATTTCAGTAGTTCTGCCTGTTTATAATGTAGCCCCATATATAAAAGAGGCTCTTGATTCTGTATTAAACCAAACCATACAGGATTTTGAAATAATTGTTATTGATGATTGCTCGACTGACAATACATTAGAGGTAATAGAGTCTATTAAAGATGTTAGAATCAGAATTATTAAAAAACCTGAAAATAAAGGATTAATTGATAGTTTAAACATTGGGTTTAGCGAAGCCAAAGGCAAATATATTGCTAGAATGGATGGCGATGATTTAAATACACCAGATAGGTTTGAAAAGCAATTACATATACTTCAAAATAAATCAGAAATTACAGCCTGCGGGTGTTGGCTACAATGCTTTGATGCTAGCAATAAAATTATTAAGCATAAGCAGCATCATAAAGAAATTCAAGCGCAATTGCTATTAAGTAATTCAATGAGTTTAGGCGCTACTATGTTAAAAACGAATGCTTATACAAGATTTAAATTTGATGATACTAAAGCGCATGCCGAAGATTATGATTTTTGGGCAAAAACAGCTTGGGATAGCAACTTATATAATATTCAAGAAACTTTATACCATTACAGAACTCATGAAACTCAAGTTTCTAGTTTGCATAATGATTTTCAAAAGATTCAAGATGTTGATATAAAATTAAGTCTTTATCATAAAATTAATTACAATAAAATTGAGTTTTCAGATGTATTTATAAAAAAAATGTTGTTTTCAACTAGTGAAATATCAGTAGATGAATGCAAACTATTTTTTAGATGGTTGAATCAATTGATACAGATTAACAAAAAACAAAAAGTTTTTGGCTATAAAGAACTTTCAGAAGTAATAGATTTTTTAAAAAGAAAATTAGTATTCGATTTATTCTTTACAAATACTAGAGAAGGAATTGATTATAATAAGAGAAAATTGATTTTGAATAGTTTGCCTTTTAAAGAAAAACTATTTGTTGTTTTAAAAAAGGTAAAAGAAAGAGGATCAATCATAAAAAAAAGTAAAAAATCAAAATAAGTTTAATACAATTGTGAATTTAGATAACAAAAATATTTTATTAATTTTTCAAGGTGGAAATTTAGGAGGAGCAGAGCGACAGGCTTTTGGATTAGCTAAATTTCTTGTAGCTAAAAAAAACTGTAAAGTTGATATTCTTTTTGTGCTTTCTAACACCAAATCAGAAGAGTTTAAAACAGTTCTAGAGAATTCGCATATTAATAAAACATTCTTTTTTGGTGAACCATATTTATTTTTAAAACGAGAAGTTTCCATAAAAAATTTAAAAAGGCTAAAATGGTCGTTGCAGTATTTATTAAAGCTAAGAAAAGGTTTAATAAACTCAAAGTATGATGTAATTATTCCTTTTCAAAATACACCATCTAAAATAGCTTATTATTTATATAAACTATTGCCAACTGTTAAATATACCTTTTGGCATCAACTAGGGTTAGATATTTTAAAACATGACCAATTTGAAAGTATAGCTGTTAATAATATGCCATGTATTATTGGAAATGCAGAAAATTGTCTTGATATTTTTAGACTTGATTACAAAGTAAACCAATACAAACTAAATCTCCTTCCACAATATTTAAGTTTGCAAAAACAAAGCAGGAACAAAATAGAGATAAAAGAAACTTTTAATATTTTGAAAGACAAATTCGTTTTCGGAATGATTGCTCATTTTAAGAGTTTTAAATATCATGATTTACTATTAAAAACATTCAAAAAAGTACATAGCAATCATCCAAATACGCATCTAATTCTTATGGGGAATAAAGATAATGATGAAGGTACTTTGAGTATTTTTAATGATTTGAAAATGACTATAAACCAAGATAATTTAAATTCAAGTGTTACTTTATTGAGTAATGAAGATGTAACAAATGTTTTAAATATACTAGATGTGGGAGTTTTATTGTCTTTAATAGAAGGTACACCTAATGTGGTTATGGAATATATGTTATATGGTTTACCAGTAATTTGCTCAAACCATCCAGGATGCGTTGCTTTGTTAAAAGATTCTAAACTTTTGGTTAATAATAACGAAGATGACATTTATGAAGCTATGAAGAAGGTTATAACCTCTAAGTCTTTATATGAAAAGGAATCTTATTCTAATTTAGAACTAATCAAGAATTATAATGTTGAAAGTTATGTTGAAAGTCTTGAGGTTATTTTAAATAAAAGTTTTAAGTAAATGCCTAATAATAGCAATCATCTTATAAGTATTGTTTTACCATGTTATAATGGAGAGAAACATGTTGCATCTGCAATTAAAAGCTGTCTAAACCAAACACATAAAAACTTTGAACTAATTATTGTAAACGATTGCTCAACTGATAAAACCTTAGACATCGTAAATCTATTTGCTGAAAAGGATAAAAGAATTAAAATAATAAATAACGGAATAAATAAAAAATTGCCATCAAGTTTAAATATTGGGCATAAGCAAGCAAAAGGTGAGTTTATTACATGGACATCAGATGATAATGTTTTAAAAACCAATTTTTTAGAAAAATTATTAAACGGAATTATTGAAAAAAATGTTGATATAATTTATTCAAATTATGATGTTATAAGTGAAGAGGGTAATTTAAAACGAATTCATAAAACAGGACCCACAGAACATATTTTATTTGGTAATAAAATTGGAGCTTCATTTCTTTATAAAAAAGAGATGTTTTATGAATTGAGTGGCTATGATGAATCTCTTTTTTTATTAGAGGATTATGACTTTTGGTTAAGAGCTAGTATGACCTTCAAATTACATCATTTAGATATGGTTTTATATCAGTATAGATTACATCCGGAAAGTTTAACAGCTAATATTGATTTAAAAAAAGATGCAAAAACAAAACACAGAAGAGGTGCGATAAATATGTTTAACAAATTAGCGATTGAATTATCTTGGAAAACTGAAACAATTAATTTTTTAACAAACCATTTTTTGAATAAACCTTTAAATGTGATTGATTATTTAAGACATAAACAAAAAATTAAAAATGACATTTTATCATTTAATTCAAAAAATTTAAATGATAAAGAGATAATTGAAGGATTAAATTCTTTATTAAGAAGCCATTTATTATCAGATCATTGTAATCAAAATTTAAAAACTCTTTATCAGGTTTTTAAAACTGAAAAACAACTTTTATTGCATCCTACATTTAGTAAAAAAACTACTTTTAACTATATTTTAAAAAGTTTGTTTAATTAGTATGAATAACTCTCATCAATTAGTCAGTATTATTATGGCAACCTATAATAGGGCGCATTTTATTATTGAAGCATTGCAATCTATTGAAAATCAAAGTTATAAAAATTGGGAGTGTTTAATTATTGACGATGGAAGTTCAGATAATACTTTTGAAACTGTAAAGCCAATATTAGAAAACGATTCAAGATTTCGGTATTTAAAACGACCTAATAATTTTATAAAGGGACTTCCTGGATCAAGAAATTATGGCTTATATATGACAAAAGGAGATTATATTATTTTTTTTGATGATGATGATATTGTGCATCCGTTATGCTTAGAAATTAGTTTGTCTGCTTTTAAGAACATTCAAAATTTATCTTTTTGTAATTTTAAGAAAGAAGCTTTTTTAGGTAATTTTAATTATGATTCAATTAATAGTAGTAATGAATCTAATTTAGAAGTAAGCAATGATGATTTATTAGAAAATGTGATTACACAAAAAATCCCTTTTGCATCATGTACAGTTTTATGGAAAAGAGAATGTTTTAAAGAAAATGTTTTTAATGAAGGTTTGATGTATGCCGAAGAGTGGGAATGTTATCAGCGTATACTTAGTCATAAACCTAAAGGAGCTCTTATAGATAAGGTATTATACTATAATAGAAAACACGACAAATCAAACACAGGGGAGTTTTGGAAAGGGGATGATATTCGAGTGGCTTCAAAAAAAACGGCGATTCAGTTAGTTGTAAATAACCTATATAAAAAAGACCTGTTAACACCTTATTTGTTTAAATACTTAGTAAATTATGCTATTTCGTTTAGAGATTTTAAATTAGTAAAAAGCATTCTTAAAATCACAAAGCCAAAAATAAAACTGAAATTATTTTATATAATAAAATATTATTTATTTCCTTTTTGGGTTTTTTATAAGAAAATAATAAAATATAAATAGTGAAATTACTTATTTGTTTTGGTACACGCCCGGAGGCTATTAAAATGGCACCCATATGCTTAGAGTTAACAAAAAGACACATAGCTTTTAAACTCTGTGTAACGGCACAGCATAGGCAAATGTTGGATCAAGTGTTAGGCTTTTTTCAATTAGTAACAGATTATGATTTAAACGTGATGCAACCTAATCAAAGCTTGAATATGCTAAGTTCAAGAATATTGTCTGAAATGGATACTATACTAGAAAAAGAAGATTTTGATTTGGTTTTGGTGCATGGTGATACGACCACATCAACCATGGTGGCTTTAGCGGCATTTCATAGAAATTGCAAAGTTGCACATATAGAAGCGGGCTTGAGAACCTATAATAAACAATCGCCATTTCCTGAAGAACTAAACAGACAATTAACGGGCAAAATTTCTGATATCCACTTTGCGCCCACAGAAAAAGCAAAACAGAATCTTTTAAAAGAATATATAAACGAAAACAATATCATTATTACAGGTAACACCGTTATTGATGCCCTGCACATTACCTTAGATAAAATAAAAAAGGGTTACAGCAATACTTCTATTGAATATTTAAAAGCAACCATAAACTTTAACAAGCAAGTTGTTTTAGTAACGGGACATAGAAGAGAAAGTTTTGGAACTGGTTTTGAGAATGTATGTGAAGCCATTTTAGAAATTTCAAAAAAACACGATGTTGAAATTGTGTATCCAGTACATTTAAACCCGCATGTTCAAAACGTGGTTTATGAAAAGCTTTCTGGGATTAATAACATTCATTTAATAGCACCTTTAGATTATCCTTCATTTGTGTGGCTAATGAGTAAGTCCGTTTTAATAATCTCTGATTCAGGAGGTATTCAAGAAGAAGCACCTTCTTTAAATATTCCTGTATTAGTGACTAGGGAAACCACCGAACGAGAAGAAGGTATCATATCAGGATGCTCTATTTTAGTAGGTACTCATACCAAAAAAATCATTCAAGAAGCAAATAGAACTTTAGCTATAGATGGCACAAAAAATAAAATGATTAACCCGTATGGTGATGGTTTTGCAGCCTTTAAAATAGTTGATTTTGTTCAAAAAAATAGTTGGGTTAATGACTAAACAAATCCTCATAGTTGCAGATTCTATTGATGTAAACGATAGCAGTGGTTCCAAAGCCAATATAGCGTTAATCAAAAATTTATCCGCTATTGGGTATCAAGTAACCGTTTTACATTACACACAAAAAAATATTCAAATACCGTGGGTGACGTGTATTCCAATAATAGAAAAAAAATATACACCATTATATTTTTTAAGTAGAACACAGCGAGTCATTCAACGTTATTTTAAAATAAACTTAGCAAAATATTTGGAAGCCATTTTCGGTTTTTCCTTTACTTTTTTTAATGATGTAAATAGTATTAAAGGGGCGTTGAAAAAACTCGATATTTCAAAATTTGATTTGATATTGACATTAAGTAAAGGCGCAAGTTTTAGACCGCATTATGCAGTAAACAAACTACCAATTTTACATAAAAAATGGATGGCATACATACACGATCCTTATCCCATGAGTTGTTATCCGAAACCATATCAGTGGAATGAACCTGGACATAAACAAAAACGTCTTTTTTTTAAAAAAGTCTCAAAAAATGCCAAATATTCAGCATTTCCGAGTGTGTTGTTACAAGAATGGATGGGCAATTACTTTCCTAATTTTATTAAAACGGGAATAATTATACCGCACCAAAACTTTGAAGAAGAATTAATAAGTTTGGAAGTGCCAAGTTATTTTGACAGTGAAAAGTTTAATGTGCTACATGCGGGAAATTTAATGAAACAACGCCATCCAGAAGGATTAATAAGAGGTTTTAAATTATTTCTTGAGAAGAATCCTGAAGCAAAAAATGATTCTAAACTCATGTTGTTGGGAAATGCATTCTATCACGAGGATCTTATTAAAGCGTTCGCTATTGATTTACCTCAGTTATACATAAAACTGGCAAACATGCCTTTTAATGAGGTGCATTGGTTGCAAAAGCAAGTGTCAGTAAATATTATTTTAGAAGCTAATTCAGAGATAAGTCCGTTTTTGCCGGGCAAATTTCCACATTGCATAATGGCTAATAAACCGATATTACATTTAGGCCCTAAAAATAGTGAAACGAAGCGTTTGCTTGGTGAAGATTATCAGTATTGGTGTGAAATACATGATGTTCTTGCTATTTCTGAAATACTTCAAATACTTTATGCTATATGGAAAAAAAACAATAATGCACTTATTTTGAATCGATCTGATTTGGAAGTGTATGTAGGAGAAGTATATTTAAAAGAACAACTCGAAAAGGTTTTTGGGCATGTCTAAATTCTCCGTTTTGATAACTACTAAAAACCGACTTGAATATTTGAAATTTACACTTCAAAAATTGGATAGTCTAATAAATAGAGTCGATGTGGAATGTATCATTTGTGATGATGGATCAACAGATGGTACCTATGGTTATATAAAAGAAAATTTCCCAAGTATTCAATTAATTAGACACAAAAAGTCTCGAGGACTAATAGCAAGTAGAAATGAGTTACTTCATTTAACAAAAGCAACATATGCCATTACTTTAGATGACGATGCTCATATAGTGTCCCAAAATCCATTAGAAATTATAGAAACTTTTTTTGAATCAAATAAAAAATGTGCGGTTATGGCTTTCAGGATTTTTTGGGGAAAGGATTTACCGGAAAATGTAAGTCACAATTTAGAAAACACTCAAGTAAAAGGATTTGTAGGATGTGGTCACGCTTGGAATATGCAGGCATGGAATGATATACCAAATTATCCTAATTGGTTTATGTTTTATGGGGAAGAAGATTTTGCATCGTATCATTTATTTAAAAAGAAATGGCAAGTACATTTTGTGCCCAATATATTAGTTCATCATCGTGTAGATATCAAAAAAAGAAAAAAGAATCCGGATTATCAAACCCGTTTAAGACGTTCGTTGCGGTCGGGTTGGTATTTATATGTTTTGTTTTATCCATGGCAAGTCATTCCTAGAAAGTTTCTTTATACCTTGTGGATTCAGTTTAAAAGCAAAGTTTTTAAGGGAGATTTTAAGGCTTTTTTAGCCATTATTTTAGCACTTTGCGATGTTGTAATAAATATACCAAGATTAATGATTCATGCCAATAGATTTTCAAAAAAAGAGTTTTTAGAATATTCAAAACAACCCAATACAATCATATATTGGACATCTAAATAATTAAATGTAGTATGTTAAATAAACTGAAAGAGAAATTTTCTTATCAAAAGAAGCTTAAAATAATATACAAGTGTAGGCGATTTAAAGCTTTTTTATATCCTTTCAATGTATCTAAAATTGCAACAATTCATAAAACTGATAAGTTTGGATATCATTTTTACACGCCACATTATCAAACTCATTTTAAAAAGTATAAATTCAAGAGAAATAATATTTTAGAAATTGGAGTTGGAGGGTATAAAGATCCTTTTATTGGAGGAAATTCCTTAAGAATGTGGAAATCATATTTTCCGTTTTCCAAAATATATTCCATAGATATTTATGATAAATCATTTCTACAAGAATCTAGAATTAAGATTTTTAAAGGTAGTCAGGTAGATTTTGAATTTTTAGACTATGTAACTAAAAAAACTGGAGATTTTGATATTATTATTGACGATGGTAGTCATATAAATGAGCATGTCATCGAGACCTTTGAATACCTTTTTCCTAAACTTAAAAAAGGAGGTATTTATGTAGTTGAAGACACTCAAACTTCGTATTGGGAAGAAAACTATGGTGGTGATTCCACTAATTTTGATAATAAAAAAACCATTTATGGTTTTTTTAAATCTTTAATTGATGCCATGAATAATGAAGAATTCATTATAGAAAATTATCAAAAAACATATTACGACAAACATATTATTTCCATGCATTTTTATCATAATATGATTTTTATATATAAAGGCGATAATAATGAACGGTCAAATTTTATAGTGAATAATTCTGTACCCAATGGAAAAATCTAATATAGCAATACTAACTACTGTAGCTAATTTTGAATTGTATAGAATAACCTCAAAACTCTTCCCTAAAGACATAAAAAAATATGTAATAGATGGAACAAATGGTATGCATGGTATACATAGTATCAACTATATGTTCAATAAGCTTTCAAATGAAGACATACATTGGTTGATATTAGCAGACGAAGATGTAATTTTTAAAAGCGCTAATATGGTTTTCACCATTATTAACAAGATGCAAGAAAAAAGCATAAGTGTTTGTGGGGTAAGTGATGGAGGCGTTATTAGTCATCGAAATTTCAATCCCATACCAGTAAACACATTTTTTTCAATAATTAATTTTAAGGAAATTTCAAAAATGTGGAATAAAACCGAGGTAAAAAAACATCAATACATTTTGCCTTTTGAATTTGATACAACCAAACTTAATGGATTATTTGACATACATAGTCTTTATGAACCTTATTATTGTTTTTTCTTTTGGCTGAAACGAAAAGGAAAACAGTTTTTGTATCTAGATTCACAAATGTTAGATGATAATATTTCTAATGCTTTGATGTTTGAAGGCCAGGTTTTTGCCTATCATACTTGGCATGCAAGAAGTTATCAGGTAAACGAGAAGCATACCATTAGAATTAATAAGGTTTTAAATGACATGAATATGGAGCTGAATTCAAGTACATTAGATTCAAATATAGTCGTGTTGAAAGACCATTTTTTTTTCATAAAAATGAAAATTAAAAAATATTATAAAAGAATAGTAAACAGGTTAAATGGATAAAAATAATATTTATAGTAATAGAGGAGAGTTTGCTAAAGTAATGCTTAAAAAATATATTTCGAATGCTCCAAATAAAGTAGTTAGCGATATTGGTGCTGGCTTCGGGCATATGAAGGAAACTGTTGAGAATTTAGGAGCTATTTGGCAACCTTTTGATTATGTTAAAAAAATAGACGAATCCATCATTTGGGATTTGAATAATGAAGTACCAAGCCATGTTAAAAATGCTGGAGTTGTTATTTTTTTGGAAGTATTGGAACATTTGAACAATCCTTTATTAGGCTTGCAAAATATTGCAAAGCACATAGATGAAAATGGGATTTTAATTCTAACAACGCCTAACCCACAATCTAGTAAAAATGTATTAAGTTTGTTTTTGAGAGGCAGTTTGTATGCATTTCAAGAAAAACATTTATTAGAAAATCATGTATTTACACCTTGGAAACATATTGTTGAGCATTATTTAAAAATGTGTGGTTTTGAAATTTTAGAATATGCTATAGTTGATACCGATTATATATACCAAAAACCAACATCTATTAAAGATTGGCTGAAACAAAAAGTAGAACGTTATATTGAATACAGAAATCCTTTGGCAAAAGGGATGAGTTACGGAATAGTAGCAAAAAAAAAGTAATTAAACAGAATACTAGATTTAGTTTTACATACATAAATTATGAAAAAAATAGGATGTATTCCACTTAGAAAAGGCTCTAAAAGCATTAAAAGCAAAAACAAACGTAAAATGGTTGGAAGACCTTTGTTTACGTGGGTTTTAAAAGAAGCGATTTTTTCAAATTTAGATGAGGTTTATATTTTTACAGATGATACAGAAATAATAGACTTTGTTGAAAATCAATATAAGTGGACCAATAAAGTAAAAGCTATTCTAAGAAATGATGAAAATGCCAATGATACCGCTTCAACCGAAAGTGCGCTTATAGAATTTGCTGAAAAAATAAATGATGATTTTGAAATTTTATGTTTACTGCAAGCAACATCACCATTCACAACCTATTTAGACATCAATAAATCACTGGATATTGTTGAGAATGGTAATTATAATTCGTCTTTAACCGTAGTGAATACACATCGCTTTATTTGGGATAAAGATGGAAAACCTTTAAATTATGATGTGTTTAACAGACCTAGAAGACAAGATTTTGACGGCTTATTAATTGAAAACGGAGCGGTATATGTTACCACAAAAGAAGCCTTTAAAGCAACTCGTAACAGAGTGAGTGGCAGCATTGGTTTAGTAAAAATGCCCGAAGCCTCCTTATATGAAATTGATACAGAAACCGATTGGCAAATAGTGGAAGAACTATTGATAAATCGTCTTAAAAAGCAAAAGGAACATAGTAAAATAACCCATTTGGTGCTAGATGTTGATGGTGTTTTTACCGATGGGACTATTACTTATACCAAAGACGGCGAACATACTAAAAACTTTGATATGCGTGATGGTATGGGCTTAGAGATTATTAGGGAGCAAGGCATTGAAGTTTGGGTAATGACCTCTGAACAATCTGAATTGGTGGCTCAACGCATGAAAAAATTAAAAATAGAAAACCTATTTTTAGGAGTAAAAGACAAATATGCATTATTGCAACATTTGGTTAGTGAAAAGCAAGTACCCCTTAGTAATATGGCATATATAGGCGATGATGTAAATGATTTAGCAAATATATGTAGTGTAGGATGGTCGATGGCTCCTTATAATGCCACAGATATTGTAAAACAATATGCAGATATTATTTTGTCTAATCCCTCAGGTAATGGTGCCATTCGAGAAGCCTGTGATTTTGTTTTAAATTATAATAAAAGATTTTAATTATTTATTTTATGAAAACCTACAAACAACCTTTTGTGATTGCTGAAATTGGATGCAACCATAAAGGAGATATGGAAATAGCAAAAGAATTGATTAAAGTTGCTAAAATATTTTGCAATGTGGATGCTGTTAAATTTCAAAAGCGAAACAATAAAGAATTGTTGACCGAAGAGCAATACAATCAGCCACATCCAAACCCTTCAAATGCTTATGGCGAAACCTATGGTTTGCATAGGGAACATCTGGAATTTACCTTAGAGCAGCACTTAGAGTTAAAAAATTATTGTGATGATATTGGTATTGCCTATGCAACTTCGGTTTGGGATTTGACCTCTGCAAAAGAAATAACATCCTTAAACCCTTTATTTATAAAAATTCCTTCTGCATGTAACAATAATTTTGAAATGCTGGGATGGCTTTGTGAACATTATCAGGGTGAAATTCATATTTCAACAGGAATGACAACCAAATCTGAAATAGATGACGTTGTTCAGTTTTTTTGTGACAAAAAAAGAAATAACGATGTTGTTCTCTACAACTGTACATCAGGATATCCTGTTCCTTTTGAGGATGTTTGTTTACTAGATATATCAATATTGAATGACAATTATAAAGATAAAGTGAAGCATATTGGATTCTCTGGCCATCATCTGGGTATTGCAGTAGATGTGGCGGCATATACATTAGGAGCAAATATTATAGAACGCCATTATACGATTGATAGAACATGGAAAGGTACCGACCATGCTGCATCTTTAGAACCTATGGGTTTGCGAAAATTAGCACGTGATTTGCATGCGGTTCATAAAGCATTGACTTATAAAAGCGAGGATATTTTGCCCATAGAAAAAATACAACGCGATAAATTAAAAAATAAAAAACTTTAATAAGAGCATCATGAACTTCCACGTTCTTGAATACTGATATGACCAAAAAAAAAGTATTTATCTTATTTCCAGATGGTGGTGGGCTACGAAATTTTGCCTTTTCTGATTTTAAAAATATTGGGGATAGCTTAGATTTTGATATCGTGTATTGGAATAATAGTAAATTCCCAATAAAAAAAGCCTTAGGCTTCAATGAAATAAAAATTGAAAATTACGCCGTTCATTCATTAACACCTTTGTTTTCCAGAGCAAGAAAACACATCGAATTGAATATTTCAAAGGTAAAATTCAATGATGATGTTTATGAAACTTATAAATTCCCATTAAATTTTAAAGGTATTAAGAATATATTAAAAAGTATTTTTATATTGTTTTTAATACGATTTTATGGGTCGGAAAAAGGTTTAAAGGGTCTTAGAAAAAAAATTGAAAACTTAGAACGTAAAAATCCGAAATACAAGGCTTGTAAATCACAATTAGAAATACATAAACCCGCTGTGGTGTTTTGCTCCAATCAGCGTAACACGCAAGCTATAAGTGCGTTACTCGCTGCAAGAGATTTGGGTATAACTACTGTTTGTTTTGTGCAATCTTGGGACAACGTTCCTAAAGCCATGCATGTTGTTGAAACCGACTATTATTTGGTTTGGAGTGATTTGATGAAAATGGAGCTTCTAAAATACTATCCATTTATAAATGAAAATCAAGTCATTGTTACTGGTACACCACAATTTGAGATGCATTATAAAACAAGGTTATTGCAATCACGAGAGGTGTTTTTTAAACGCTACCATCTAGACATGAATAAAAAGTATATCTGTTTTTCTGGTGATGATGAAACCACATCACCTTTAGATCAGTTTTATTTAGAAGATTTAGCAAATGCCATAAGAAGTTTAAATTTAAAAGGAGAAAATCTTGGAATCATCTATAGAAAATGCCCGTTTGATATTTCAAATAGGTACGACCAAGTGCTGGAAGCTAATAAAGACATCGTACAAGTACTAACACCTTATTGGGAACAAATTGATCATAAAGGCGATATGATGCCACTTCCAGAAGATTTTGAAATGCTATATAATGTATGTGAACATAGTGAGTTTGTGACCAATGTTTGCTCATCCACCGTTTTCGATTTTGTAGCCCATAACAAGTCCTGTGTTTATTACAATTATGAACAGCCTCAACTTAAAAAGGGTATTAGAGATATTGGTCAGAATTACAACTATGTTCATTTTAGATCCATGCCCAGTAATGAAGCCGTTATTTTTTGTACCGATAAAAATGAATTAGAAACTTTGGTTTTAAATATTTTAAAAGGAAAAGTGTCAAATGTAACGGAAGGGTTAAAATGGTATGAAATTGTTGTAGGTAAAACACCAACGGAAGCATCAATGAACATTTGGAATGCCATAAGCACATTAAAATAACCGCTATTAATTATAAATAAAATGACAAAAAGAATAGCCATCATCTGCAACTACGAACTTCTGGAAAGTAGGGTAGGTGGTATGGATTATTTTTTCTGGGCGTTTTATAAAAAATGTAAGGAACAGGCTGTTGAAATCGATTGGTTTTTTCCTAATACAGCTATACATGGCGATTATCATTCATTTAATATAATACCTTCTCAAAGTACAAGTTTAGAACACCATTTTATAAATTATATCAAAACTCAAAATGTTGAATACTCACATATCATTACGCATTTTGTAGAGCTGTGCACGTCGTTTTTTAAGGATATAAAAAAACTCCAAACCTCAAGAGTGATTGTTGTTGACCATAATCCACGGCCTTTGGATGGGTATCTATTAAAAAAAAGAATCAAAAAAAGAATTAAAGGTTTTTTATATTCAAAATACATCAACCAATTTATAGGTGTTTCAAACTATACCAGCCAAGCGATTTTAAATGATTTTGGACCCTTTTTAAAAGCTAAAATCCAAACCATTTATAATGGTGTTTTAATCAATAGTATCATTCCGAAAACTACTGAACGAAGACTATTGAATCCTAAGTTTTTAGTCGTGTCCCATTTACGAAAATCAAAAGGCATTCAAGATTTAATTACCGCTGTAAGTTTATTGTCTGAAGAATTTAAAACGACATTAAGTATTGATATTTATGGAGACGGCCCATATAAGAATGAATTATTTCAGTTAGTTAAAGTACATAAACTTGAACTCAATTTCAATTTTATGGGCAGTCATTCTAATGTAAATGAGTTATATCAACATTATGATTATCTCATTCAGCCTACGCATATGGAATGTTTTAGTTTATCCATTTTAGAAAGTTTAGCAGCTAATATTCCTGTAATTACAACACCAGTTGGAGGAAACACTGAAGTTATCACCCATAACAAAAATGGCTTTATATTTGAAACAAAAAACAGTCAGGCATTATCTGGATTGTTAGCCGACATCATCCAAGGAGAGACCTATATTACAGGCAATACGCGGACTTTAATAGAGGACCAATTTTCAATGGATATGATGGTACAAAATCACATGAAACTTATAAATGCATGAAAATAGCCTTCCTAACACCAGAATATCCACACCCTAAAACCGGAACCGCTGGTGGGATTGGTACCAGTATTTTAAATCTATCTAAAGCCTTGTCTGATTTGGGACACGATATTAGTATTCTTGTTTACGGACAAGATCAAGACGACTATTTCATTGAAGCAGGTATTCACTTTTATAAAATAAAGAATATTAAAGTAAAAGGCTTATCGCTCATCCTGACTCAAAAAAAGGTAGAACGCTTGATCAATACCTTAGTCGATTCTGGAAAGATTGATATTGTAGAGGCTCCAGACTGGACAGGGTTTACGGCGTTTATAAATCTGAAATGCCCCTTGGTTATCCGGGAAAATGGTAGTGATACCTATTTTTGTTATTTAGATAACAGAAAAGTTAAGTTTAAAAATAAATTCTTAGAAAAACGCGCCCTTATTAAAGCAGATGGACTTATTAGCGTGAGTGCTTATACAGGGCATTTAACCAATGAATTATTTGGAATTCATAGAGATTTTACCGTCATTCCAAACAGTATTGATGCGTCTTTATTTGAACCCAAAGAAAGTGAATCAAAAAAATTGACGATTCTTTATTTTGGCACCTTGATACGTAAAAAAGGACTATTGGAACTACCGGAGATATTTAATTTGGTTCATAATTCAAATACCGACGTAGCATTATTGCTTGTTGGCAAAGATAGTGGCGATATAAAAACAGGTTCTTCTTCAACATGGCAATTAATGCAACCGCTTTTCAATGAAACTGCTCTAAAAAAAGTAAGTTATTTGGGTGCTGTAGAGTATTCTAAAATTCAGAATTTGATAAAAGATGCCACGGTTTGTGTTTTTCCTACCTTTGCAGAAGCCTTACCGGTTTCGTGGTTAGAAGCCATGGCTATGGAAAAAGCTATTGTAGCATCGAACATAGGTTGGGCCAATGAGGTGATAGACGATGGCAAAGAAGGGTTTTTGGTGCATCCAACCCATCATAAAGCCTATGCCGAACGCATTCTGGAGCTTTTGGAAGATGTCCACAAACGAACTCTGTTTGGAAAAGCTGCCAGAGAAAAAGTAAAGACAAAATTCAGTCACGATTTAGTGGCCAAACAGTCTGTTGAATTTTATAAAACACTCATTCAGTAATTAGAATTCGATATATTTACCATGAAAATGTTAATCTAATATTAATTATAAAAAGTCAGTCTGAGCCTGTCGAAGACCTATTAAACAAACACTTCGACAAGCTCAGTGTGACAAAATATATTGATTTCACAATAAAACCAAACATGTTAAAATCTTGATACACTTTAAAGAACATATTACAAAAAATGGAGAAATTCTTTTATATACTGGCTATCCGGATTTAACATTGCTTGATGGATTGTCTTTAGGAGAAGGTGATATCTGGCACAGTAGTTTAGACCAAGGTTTTAAAAACGTCTTTCCTGAAATTATTTACCAAACGGTGGTTTATTTTTGGTATGCCAAAGATTTTGATGCTTTAGAAAAATCGGTTAGCTGGCGTATCAATCCGAACGCCTTTGTGATACGAAAAGACCTTTGGGATAGCTTTGGTGGTTTCGATTTAGATTATGAAAACATTCAAACATCTGCCTTAGACTTTGGTTTTAATACCTTACGGTATCAAGGCGCCATTCCGTTATACATCAAAGGATTGTTTGAAGGTATTAATGAAGAAGTAAATATTTCTACAAAAGATATTTATACGTTTTACATTAAAAATTTTAAACGTTCTCATAGCATTTATATGTTATTTCGAAGAGGATTTTATAAATTCAATGACCTTCATAGTTTTAGGTATGCAAACCGTAAATTTAAGTTTAAAGATAAAACCATTGTTTTAAAACCACGTGAATTACAAGCCATCCAAGGTTCTCCAAAAGTGAGTTACATTATTCCTACCATGATGCGGCAGGATTTTACCTTAAACTTGTTAAACGATTTAGAACATCAGACTTATAAACCGTTTGAAGTGATTGTGGTGGACGCCACTCCTGAAAATGCCAGAGATGAATCGCTCTATAATGCTCATAACTATTCTTTTAAGGTGTTGTTTAAATGGCAAACCACCCAAGGCAGTTGCAGAGCCAGAAATGAGGCCATCGATTTATGTACGGGCGATTATATTGTGTTTGGGGATGATGATATTCGTATTCAGCCCCAATTTATTGAAAACCATGTCCGATTATTACAAACCTATCATGCCGAAGCTTGTAATGGCTTGGATATTCGGGCGGACCATCAGCAGCAAGATTTAAACGATTTAGAGGAGAAGTTAAAATCTTTAGGCGAATCGCGATGGAAGGTTGGTGCTGCACAATCGTTTAGCAATGCCAATTCCTGTGTATCCAGACGCGTTGTTAACTTGTTAGTTGGTAACGATATCAATTACGATGGCGGTTATGGGGAAGACAGCGATTTTGGACTTTCTATTACAAAACTGGGCGTTACTGTTTTGCATAATCCGTTTTCGGTCAATTTGCATTTAAAGCCACCCGTTGGCGGTTACCGTTTTTGGGGACAACAAGCCGGCATTAAAGGGAAGATGCGTAAACCACAACCTTGGGAGTTAGACGTACCGGTTAAACAAATCGTTCCAAAGCCAAGCCCAACCATCATGTATCAGTTGTTTAAACATTTTGATGAACGGCAACGGCAAGAATATCACATCAAATATTTTGTGTTTTATTTTACCAAGGCCAAACTTATGGCATTGCCACTACGGATTTTAAAGTTTCCCATGAGGCTTTTACAATTTAGTAAGTCGGTTTTTTATGCCAAAAAATTAATAGCTTTAGGGAAACGAACACAATAATTATGAACTATACATTAATAGTTTGCACTTACAAGCGTCCACAGTCTTTGTTATTTCTGTTGGAATCGGTTAAAAAGCAAACTGTATATCCTAATGACATTTTAATTATTGACGGTTCTACCAATGATGATACAGAAGTCATCTTAAAAGAAAACACCTTTCAAAATTTAAAATATTTTAGAGTTGATGATAGAGAAAGAGGTTTAACCAAACAACGAAATTTTGGAATTAGGCAGGTAGCTGAAGATTCAGAAATCATCTGTTTTTTAGATGATGATATTGTTTTGGATTCTTATTATTTCGAAAACTTAATAAAAACTTATCAAGAAAAACCAGAAGCTATAGCCGTTGGTGGTTATATTACCAATGAAGTGATTTGGGATAAAGAAACACATCCAAAGGACAATAATCATTTTTATTATGATGGATGGCAACGGCAAGAGCCATCCCGATTTAAAATTCGTCGTTTTTTTGGATTATTACCAGATGCCAAACCTGGTTTTATGCCCAGCTTTTCTCATGGGAGATCCATTAGTTTTTTACCACCTTCTGGAAGAATTTACGAAGTAGAACAATTGATGGGAGGTGTGTCATCTTATAAAAAAGGTGTTTTTAAACAATTTAAATTTTCTACCTATTTTGAAGGTTACGGTTTGTATGAAGATGCCGATTTTTCATTAAGAGTATCCAAAGCAGGAAAACTCTATGTGAACACTAATGCCCAATTGGCGCACTATCATGATGGTTCCGGTCGTCCCAATAAATACAGTTATGGTAAAATGGTCATTAGAAATGGCTGGTATGTTTGGCATCTAAAATATCCAAATCCTACTTTTAAAGCTCGTATTAAATGGCATGCCACGGCTATGTTATTGGCTAAAATAAGACTGCTTAATGTCATAACCACTTCAGATAGAAAAGCAGCTTTTACTGAAAGTTTAGGACGCCTTGTTGGCTGGTTTTCGCTTATCTTTAATGCACCAAAAATAGACAAATGAGGTTTTTAGTTATAACTCATGCCTTACATAAGACCAAAGAAACTGTGGCATTTAGTTACGCACCTTATGTTAGAGAAATGAACATTTGGCTAAAATATGTTGATAGTGTGGAAATTGTGGCACCCTTGGGTTTTGAACCCATTTCCAAGATAGACTTGGCCTACCAACATAGAAATATAAGGTTAACACAAATTCCAAGTATTGAATTTACATCCCTAGTTAGAAGCATAAGTTCTTTCCTTAAACTTCCGATTATTTTTTATAGATTGTTCAAGGCATGCAAGAAAGCCGATCATATCCATTTACGTTGCCCAGGAAATATTGGCTTGTTAGGTTGTTTGGTGCAGATTTTTTTCCCAAATAAAATAAAAACAGCTAAATATGCTGGTAATTGGGATCCAAACGCCCAACAGTCATTAAGTTATAGGTTCCAAAAGTGGATTTTAAGTAACACCTATTTAACTAGAAATATTAAGGTTTTGGTTTATGGAGATTGGCCAAACCAAAGTAAAAATATTAAGCCTTTTTTTACGGCTTCCTATTCAAATTTAGAAATTGAAAAACCCCTTAAACGCGATTATTCGGGCGATTTAAAATTTGTTTTTGTGGGTACGTTGGTTGATGGTAAGCGTCCGTCATTAGCTGTTCAAATTATTGAAGCATTCCAAAAAAAGCGAAAAAATGTCTTTTTAGAGGTGTATGGAGATGGTGTTTTAAAGCCAGAATTGCAAAATTATATTGATAGTAACGGTCTTGAAAAAACGGTAAAGATATTCGGAAATCAATCCAAAGACACTATTAAAGAAGCATTAAAAAATGCTCATTTTATAATATTAGCTTCAAAGTCTGAAGGCTGGCCAAAAGCGATTGCCGAAGCCATGTTTTTTGGTGTTATACCCATAGCAACTGCTATTTCTTGTGTGCCAAATATGCTTGATTATGGAAATAGGGGACTTTTAATTGAGCCTGATTTAAACCTTGCTAAGGGAACGATTGCAAATGCTTTAAACGATGTAGAAAAATTGAAATTGATGTCTGAAAATGCTACAAAGTGGTCACAGCAATATACTATGGAAGTATTTGAAAATAATATTATAAAAGTATTAAAACCTTAATGAAAGTTTTACAACTGATAGATTCTTTACATGCTGGAGGCGCAGAACGGGTAGCGGTTAATTTCGCGAATTCGTTAGTGCCAAATATTGAAGCCTCGTATTTGTGTGCTAGCAGAGAAGAAGGCATGCTGAAAGAGAGTCTATCCAAAGACGTTGGGTATTTATTTTTAAACAAAAAATCAACGTTGGATGTTCGGGCCATTTCAACGCTCTATCGGTTTATAAAACATCATAAGATCACCATAATTCATGCGCATGCTAGCTCTTTTTTTATGGCAACCATCATGAAACTTTTAAACCTAAGAATTGTTTTAATTTGGCATGACCACTTTGGGAATAGTGAGTATTTAAACAAAAGATCCTCATGGATGTTAAAACTTTGTTCGTTATTTTTTAGTCATGTTTTATGTGTTAATTCTAAATTGGAAGTTTGGGCAAAAGAGTATCTTGGCATAAAGACAGTTAGTTATTTACCAAATTATTCGGTGCTTTACCATTCAAAAAAGAAAACTAAATTGCAAGGGATGGAAGGTAAACGGATTCTATGTTTAGCTAATTTAAGACCTCAAAAAGATCATCTTAACTTGTTAAAAGCCTATGCTTTGGTCGCCAAAGAACATGCTGACTGGAGCTTGCATTTGGTTGGTCAAGATTTTGAAGACGATTATTCTAAAGCCATAAAGCAGTATATACAGCATGAATCCCTTTCAGAACAGGTTTTTATGTATGGAAGTTGTCCAGATGCGTTTCATGTTTTAAGTCAAAGCACTATAGGTATTTTATCCTCAAAATCTGAAGGATTGCCCTTGGCATTGTTAGAATATGGGTTGGCAGAATTACCTGTGATTGCAACCCAAGTTGGAGATTGTCATCAGGTTATTTCAAATACCAACGAAGGTGTTTTGGTAGCACCAGAACATCATGACTTTTTAGCAAATGCTTTATTATTGTATATAAATGACTTAGATTTGAGACGAAAAGTGGCTAAAAATTTACATCTTAAAGTTTTGAAATCATTTTCAGAAGTTGGCATCATGGATAAACTTATTGAAATATATAAAACCCATCAAAAATGAGCTTATCGTTTTATTATAAACTACTCATTTTTCATGTTCTTTTGGCCATTGGTATTTATGTATTTAGGCCTTTAGCTTTAGTTTACTTTATATTTATTACTATTTTTTTTAGTTATAAAATATTCATGGCTTCAAAACCGTATAAAACATTTTACGTCTTGATGGCATGCGCCTATATTGTAGGTATTGAAGTTTTTTTAAGGATGAATAACGGGACGTTTTTTTATGAAGCGAGTAAATATTTAGTGATTGTTTTTGTGCTTATGGGATTGTTTAGCAATAGTTTTAGCAATCAATCTTTAATATTTGTCGTTTACATGTTATTGTTATTACCGGGGATTTTTGTAGCGGTAACAGATATGGGTTTTGATACCAACATTCGTAGAGCCATTGCCTTTAATTTGAGCGGACCCATTTGTTTAGGAGTATCTGCCATTTTTTGTTATA
>Ga0210036_1000857_pt1 | contig 35133 bp, 32 predicted proteins | sample CryGeymeta201515_FD_185469 | JGI IMG/M metagenome (GOLD analysis project Ga0210036, IMG submission 185469) | Groundwater microbial communities from Crystal Geyser aquifers in Utah, USA - Crystal Geyser metaG 2015-15 (SPAdes) (version 2) | ecosystem: Environmental > Aquatic > Deep subsurface >...
TAAAGAAACATGAGAAAAACCTAGCCAGAAAACAACAAAAGTTAGCGCGTAAACAAAAAGGCTCTAAGAATAGAGAAAAAGCCAAAAAGCTAGTAGCTAAGGTACACGAACGCACAAGTAATACCCGCCAAGACTTCTTACATAAACTTTCCAGAAAAATTGTCAATACCAATCAAGTAGTAGTCGTTGAACAATTGAATATCAAGGGTATGGTTCGTAATCACAAGTTAGCGAAAGCTATATCTGATGTGGGATGGGGAATGTTTATCAATTACCTAGATTACAAACTCAAAGAAAAAGGTGGGTTGTTAGTGGAGATTGATAGATGGTTTCCTAGCTCTAAAACTTGCTCTAATTGCTTATATCAAATGTCTGAAATGCCATTAGACGTAAGAGAATGGACTTGTCCGAGTTGTGGTAGTCATCATGATAGAGATGAGAATGCGAGTAAGAATATAAGAGCAGAAGGCATTAGAATAATACAGACGGATGGAATAGCCGTCTCTGCTAATGGAGGCACTGTAAGACCAAAAGGCGGACGTAAGTCAGTTTTGGGGCATGAGCCTGTGAAGTTAGAAGCTAACACTGTAATCTTCGATTCAGTGTGAGTAGTTCACGGATATTTCTTGATTAAATTGCTTTCGATATTTCTCGCTAGTTTGCCATTCTATGACATGACAGTATTTATCCTCTATTTTGGTTAACATTCCCACATCAAAATTAAAGGTTTTTCTTCCTAAAGCAAAAATTCCTTGTAACTTTTGTTTAAAATTAAGTTTCCCAGATGAACAAATTTTATATAAACTTCTAATAAAACTTTCTTGCTGCTTAAAAGCTAATTGACTATTTTTTAATTTTTTTTCTGATTCTTGGCGACGTTTTTCACTGCGATAGGAATCAATAATATTGCTACAAACGGAAACAAAAGGTTGTAAATATTCTACTAATTCTTCATTATAACCACCTTCTCGATTAGCAATTCCTACCATACCTAATAATTCCCCTTGAGAATGAAAAGGTAAACCTAAAAAAGAATATAATACTGGATGTCCATTAGGTAAACCACCACTGCGAGGATCTGTGGTAGGATTATGAGAGATAACTGGTTTTTCTGTATTAATTACTGCACCAAAGAGATTTTTTAGGTTATGAAATTCCATACCTCTTTCTTTCGTTGCTTCATATAAACGGATAGTTTCTTCATCCCAAGCTATATTTGTAATAGCATGAACTTTTATATAAGGTTTGCCTTGGGTTTTCATATAACCTTCATCCAACTCAACTATGCCTTGAGGATTATATTTCACTTCGCTGATAAAACCATACTCACTACCTGTTAATATCAATAAATTATCAAGAAGATTATCAAATAAAAGCTCTTTATCTACATTAGCGATAAACTGAGATTGTGCATTTTCGATAATACTCAGTAAATCATGACTGCGACTTAAATCTTTCTCCATGATTTTTCTTTCACTAATATCTCGACAATGACAAATTACCGTCTCTTTATCGATAATCTTCAGGGAAATTTCTTGCCAAAATTCTACACCATTTTTTCTTAAGGCTAATGTTTCTCCTCGCCAAAATCCTTTTTTCCATACCACTGGCAAGGCTTCTTCTTCTAATCTTTTTATTTCTTTTTTATTATACAGCGATCGCCAAGATTGTCCTAATAATTCTTTTTCAGTGTAACCGAATAAATCTAAATGGGCTTGATTGAGATAAATATATTTTTCCTGTTTTAAAATAGCAATGCTATCAGCAAAACCCTCAATAATTTTCCCTTGACATTTATCTAAAATCTTGTCAAAAGGAGAGAGTTTTTGTTGATTATCTTGAGGGAAAGATGAAAAAGGGTTTAACTTTTTGTTATCAAACTCATTAATAGACATTTAATTACTTTGGGTTAACTGTAAACACTCTCAATATTTTTTTTGTATCAAACACTACTAAAATCTAATATTTGTAATCAGAAATTTAATTATATTTTAATGTAAAAATTCAATTTTCAGTGTGATTTAAAAACATTGAGAAAAAGGATTAGAAATTAAAAATTAATTACTCCTAACTCCTCTGTTTTTTAATTTAGCTTTTAATTCTCCTTTGATGCGATTTAAAATAGATGTTTCATCTAAGGAATTGATAATGTTTTCCACCACCGCTAAAGGGCCTTTTTCACCCCAAGATGCACCATTAATGAGATAAACTTTTGTAACTTGACCGATGGCATAAGTAGATACTCCTGCTAATGCGCCTTGAGTAATGGCAACGGAAATATAAGGAGCAACACTTAAACCACCAGTAACAGGAGTCGCCAAACCTAATAAGCCTTTTAAGGAACTTAAACTAAATGTTACCAAAATATCACTAGCCGTAATACCGCCTAAACTGAAGGCAATTTTTTGTAAGAGTTTTACGGCACTTTGCTCAGTCATAGAGATACCATAAACGTGAGAAAGGGTTAAAATCATGGCTACATCAATAATTGCCCCAGTAAACAAATCTAACGCCGTTACGGGATTTAAGGCGATGGCTGTCGCTTTCGTCATCACGGTTTTTTGGATGATTTTTTCGGCTTCTTTTTCTCTCCAAGTAATTTTTTGTTGTACTAATTTTTCGTTAATTTCTCCCGTAAATAACATGGTATTTAAAGCCACTAAAGATTTTCCTTCTTGATGAAGAATCTCTAAAATCTTGAGTTGTAAATCCTGAATTTGAGGTTTTCCCCGTTGACGAATAATTTTGTTATCTTTTAACTTCATCGCTACTAAAGGAGAAGCCGCCACCATGACTATTTCATCGGCGGATAATAATTCCCTTACCCTAACATCTCTAATGGTAGAATAAATTTCTTGGCGATCGACATCAGGATATTGATCAATTTTATTAAAAACTAATAACATGGGTTTACCCACTTCCCTTAACTGACATAAAGCCTGATACTCAACTCTTGTAATATCTCCTGCAATGACAAACAAAATCAAATCAACTTGAGTAGCTATTTGATAAGCTAATTTTTCCCTCGTTTCCCCATCAATTTCGTCAATACCCGGAGTATCAATTAATTTAATTTGCACATTTTCCACCGCTTTAACCAATCTTTGCACTTTTTGCTCAGTATCACCGATATTTTCTCGACTTAGATGCCAATTAGTTTGATCTGTTTCACGAGTTACACCATGTAAAGGTCCTGTCACAAAAATTTCTTGTCCAATTAAAGCATTTAAAACACTAGATTTTCCTCTGCCAACCATGCCAAAAGCGGCAATTTGAATGATGGAATCTTCTAATTTTTGCAACATTTGTGTTAAATGAGCAATATCTTTTTCTAAACCTTGTTTTTCTTCTTCTTTTAGATCAAGATTAAGTAATAAATTTTGTAGAGATTCTTGCGCTTGTTTATAGTTAATTTCTCCTTGTAAATTGGCAAAATCGAGGATAGTATTTTCCCAATCTTCTTCCTGCCATTGCCATTGTGTCATAATTTATCCAAAGTAAATAACTTTCGTTTTACATTTATCAGGTATTAGGTTTTATCCGTAGGAGATTCTGAAGAATGAGACTGTGTATTAGATGTCTTTTCTAACCAAGATTTTGCCCAATGGGTAGGGATGGGAGTTTGTGCTGGTTTTAAACCGTTTAAGACTTCAGGTAAGCTAAGGGATTCTAAAGGTTTTGCTTCTCTAAGTTTATGCCACACAGAACGAGACATTAATAAATTTTGATCAACTCTTTGTGCGCCTAATTTTTCCAAATATTCTTCTCTTTCGGGTTGATAGTCGGAGGAAGAAACTCCCAGAGATTGTGAAGGAAAGGTTTTAATTAGGGTTGCCATTTGACTTAATAATTTAGGATAAAGCCATGTATAAGCAGGATGTACTGTTAAAATTGCTTCATGGGGTTTACTGCCATCTTTAGATAAAGCTAGTTTAAAATATCCTATAGCCGCTTTTCTTTGAGGTTCAAATACATACGCACTAATTTCTTCTATGTGATTTAACCATTCGTAAATTTTTTCACTCAGGAAACTCCATAAATTCATTTTGAAATCATCGAGATGGCGATCAAATATTTGTCGTAGCATAGGTGGCATAGAAACACAATCTAACTGATAAAGTAATTTAGCATCAGCATTACTAACAGGCAATAAATTTGGTAAATTAGGTTCTTGTTGTGCTAGTTTTTCTAATATTTCAGGTTGACAATGCCAATAGGTAATTTGTGCGAGAGGTTGAAAACCATTTTCTCGATATAATCCGAGGGTGTTTTTTTCGTTAATATTAACCTCTAGTATCCATGTTCTAGCTTCCCAAATTTTTTCAAAACAATGTCGTAATAGTTGTGAGCCAATACTACGATTACCGATAAGTAAATGACTAATAGAAGTGTTGTAATTAATTAAAACTTGCTCAACTTTCCATGTGCTTCGAGTATTATTAAAGGGTGCAACTTGTATAAAACCTAAAATTTGCTCATCTTTTTGGGCTACATATAGGTAAAAATCATTGGTAAAACTGAAGGGAAATAATTTGGATAGTTGTAGTAATCCGTAAAAACTTTGATATTGCTCGATTTTTTGGAGTAAAATTTCCTGACGAGAATTATATTCAACAGATAAACGTTGTTGTAATAAAGAGGCGATGGCATTTAAGTCTCGATATTGTATTCCACGAATTTTAAGGGAGGATTTGGGTAAAGTTGAGGTATTCATCATATTTATTAAAGGTATCAGGTTTTAAAAGACTTTTAAATATTGCTTAATGCTTCATGGTGAGAGGATAATGACTAATGAAAGAAAATTATTAAGTAGAAAAAGAATAAATTATTATTTTCATTTTAGCTTAACTGAGAAATTGTTAACCTCAGTTGTCTGTTTTCCTCCGAGTAATGATTAACTAATGATTATTTACTCAGAGAATATCAAGATTTTTTTCAGACAAGATAGTGAAGAAAATTAATTCATTTCACCATCACAAAATATGAAATTCAATCACTTAAAAAGTCTAAAAGTTTCTACTATTGCCTTAATTATTATTGATTTTCAAATATTTTACCTAACACCCCTCATAACTCATAGTTTTTCAGCAAAACCGATTATTTTTTTGTTTAATTTCTCTTTTTTAATTCCTCAGTTGTTGCTTGATGAGATAAAATTCTTCATAAAACTTAATAAATGTTTGTAAAATATGAAGAATAAATTTAATTTTACCAATATTGGTAGTTTTCATGTTAAAAAAGTGCAATGCTAGAGGAGGCAAAACCCTTGTTTAAAGAGATTTTAAGAGAAAAAGAAGGTTATTTTTTAATCAGTCATATTATTGCGATGATATTCGGTTTAGCGGGTTTATTGTTAGTTTTACCTCATCCTGAATTTATTGCGAGTTTACCAGAAATTGGACAAAGTGCGTTTCGTTGGTCCATGATGGGGGGCGGTGTGGTATATATGATCTTAGGATGGGCAACAGTAGCAATTTATGCTTATCGTCAATTAGGGACATTTCACTGGTTAACTTTCATGATTCCAGCCTTAGGAATTTCTCTAGGTAGCGAATTATTAGGTACAAGTACTGGTTTTCCCTTCGGTGCATATCATTATCTTTCGGGTTTAGGATATAAAATATCTGGTTTAGTACCTTTTACCATTCCTTTATCTTGGTTTTACCTCGGTTTTAGTAGTTATCTGATTACTAGAGTAGGTTTAAATAGGTTAGTCATTAATTCTTGGTTAAAAGATTTAGGCGCTATCGTCTTTGGTGCATTATTATTAACATCATGGGATTTTGTATTAGATCCAGCCATGAGCCAAACAAATGTACCATTTTGGCTATGGGATCAACCCGGGGAATTTTTTGGAATGCCTTATCAAAATTTTGTCGGTTGGTTTGGTACAGGAGTAGTATTTATGACCGTAGCAACGATATTTTGGCGTATAAAACCCCTTGATTTTGATAAAGTTTCTTTAACTATTCCAGCGGGAGTTTATATCGGTAATTTTGGATTTGCGATGATTATGAGTATTGGCGCTGGTTTTTATATCCCTATTTTTCTGGGAATTTTATTAGGAATTGTACCTTTAACCGTATTTTTATGGTTAGCCAATCAACCTGATGATTCACAGAATAACACCGCAACGGAAGCCTTAGCTTCTGTATCACAACTATAACTTCTAAAATATTTAACTCGGTTTTTGATACTAAAACGTCATTAATCGAGTTACATAAAAAGTGAAAATCAAACCACCGTAAGATAGAAACAAATACATTTTTAAGGGAAAATATAAATTAAACTTATTTTGTCTTTTTAACCCTTAATATTGTGGAAACGGCAAAATTCCATCATCAAAATCAATGTTAAATATTCAGGAAAAAAAAACCTTAATTCTTATAGCCGATGACGAATCTATTAGTAGAAAATCTCTGACTTTAATGCTCAGAAGTGACAAATATGAGATTATAGGAGTAGAAAATGGTGAAGAATGTTTAACCACTTATAAAAAATTGCACCCCGATATAGTACTTTTAGATGGCTTAATGCCAGTGATGGATGGTTTTGACTGTTGTCGAGAATTAAAAAAGTTACCTGAATCTCAAGATACAATAATATTGATGATTACAGGTTTAGATGATAGAATTTCGGTGAATAAGGCTTATGAAGTTGGCGCTACAGATTTTTTTACTAAACCCATTAATCCTGCGGTATTACGTCGTCGAATTAATTATTTACTAGAGGCAAAAAAAGCAGAAAAAGCCTTAAGAGAAAGTGAGGAAAAATATCGCACTTTAGTGGATAATCTTAGAGAGGTAATTTTTTATACAGACATAACAGGAAAATTAACGTTTTTAAACCCTGCATGGAAAGAGTTAGCAGGTTTATCTCCTGAAGAGAGTATAGGACATAATTTTACTGAATACATTTATCCTGATGATATACCAGTTTATGAAAAAAGTTTTCAAGAAAATAAGTGTCTTAAATATTATTCCCAAGTTAGGTATCTCAAAAATAATGGCGATATTGGTTGGATGGAAATTTTTACTTCTTTAATTTGGAAAGATGGCGAAATAAAAGGAATTTCAGGTACTTTAAATGATATTACTGAACGTAAAAGAATTGAACAATATCAAAATATTGAACGGGATGTTATTAAAATATTAGGACAATCCGAGGGAGTAGATCAAGGGGTAAACGGAGTTTTAGAGGTAATTGGTAAAAATTTGGCTTGGGAATTAGGAGAATATTGGAGTTATGATTTAGGAACAAACTTAACTGATTTTCATGCTTCATGGTATCAAAACTGTCCAGAATCAGAAAAATTCCACAATCAAAGACGAAAAACTGTTAATACCATTGAGTGGGAAAATTGGCAGTTTAAAACTTCAGGAGATTACTTAGATAAAAATAAATTGCTTTCTTCTAAAGTCAAAAGTAAAATAGAGTTAAAACAGGTGTTTTCTTTTCCTATTAATCATGGAGATGAACATTTAGGAGTAATGTGTTTCTTTTCCCGTCAAAACCAGCAAAATGATGGGACTTTGTTAGAAAATATTGCTACTATGGGGAATCAAATTGGACAATTTATTAAACGCAAACAAGCGGAAGAAGAGTTAAAACAAAGAAATTTATTATTACAATCGGAATTAAATATTGCTTCAGAGTATATTCTCTCATTATTACCCTCCCCTGATGAACAAGAGTTAATTGTAGAACAAAAATTCATTCCTTCAGCAAAATTAGGGGGTGATATTTTTGATTATTATTGGTTAGATGAGGAAAATGTAGTTATTTATTTACTAGATGTAGCAGGACATGGTATTCATTCGGCTTTATTATCCGTATCTATTTTAAATTTAGTACGCAATAATTCTTTATACAATACAGATCCTTATCAACCTTGGACTATTTTGACAGAATTAAATCGACTTTTTCAAATGGATAATGATAGAGTTAACTATTTTACTATTTGGTATGGCGTTTATAATAAAGATACTCGGGAATTAGTTTATGCTTCAGCAGGACATCCTCCCGCAATTTTAATTTCTCCTTTAAGTAACGGTTGGCAATGTCACAAGTTATCTACTCCTAATATGCCAATTGGAATGATTGAGGATATAGATTTTAGTCAAAATGTTTATGAAGTTCAAACAGATAGTATTTTATATATATTTAGTGATGGTATTTATGAAATTGTCGAAGAAAATGGACAAATTTGGGGTTTAAATAATTTTACTGATTTACTTTTACAAGTTAATAAAAATCATGAGTCTAATTTAGAAAATATCATTGATCATGTCCATAGTATCAATAAATCTAGTAATTTTGATGATGATTTATCTATTCTTAAAATTACTCTCCATTAAAACGATAAATTATTAGTTGAAAAGAGAAATAAGGATAAAATTACCTCTATTTTAGGTATGTCTTAAAATACTATTTTTTTTCTTAAAATAAAGTTGTGTATAAAAAAATATTGAAAAATACCTTAACAATTAAAGATCGTAAGTGTTATAGTTATTAGTTAGAAATATTAATTTTTTCTCAGATGTTTCTTGATATTTATTCATTTATATCATTAATAATTATAAGTATTTATCCTATTAAAATTGTTAACTATGCACCTTCAATTTCGATTTTACTCCACTACTATAATTATTTTTCTTTTAATAAGTAGTTTAATCGCTATTTTTTTTGGATGGATTAACGCACAAGAAACTATTTTTTCATTTTTTCATTTCTTATCTTTACAACAAAAAAACTTATTTTTATGGTTAAATTTTTCTAATGTTCAATTTTCGATTACTTTATTTTTACCTTTAATAATAAGTATTCTAGTGATTCAATTCACTTTAATCCTATCACCAAAACAAAAAAAATGGTCAAGAATAATAATAATTTTTACCTCCTTATTTCTGATGATTCGTTATTTTTTATGGCGTTGGCAAAGTACATTAAATTTAACTAATCCCGTCAATACTATCTTTAGTATTGGGATATTTTTAATAGAATTGGCATTTATTATTAGTCCATTTTGGCAAAGTATTTTAATGTTAAATATTAAGAATCGAAAATCTCAAGCTGATACAATGTCAGAGGCAGTAAAACAAGGAATTTATTACCCTACAGTTGATATTTTAATCCCTAGTTATAACGAGCCTTTAGAAGTAATAAAAAGAACAATTGTTGGTTGTCAAGCTATAGAATATAACTATAAAAAAATATATCTTTTAGATGATGGAAATAGAGAAGAAATTAGACAATTATGTGAGCAATTAAAATGCTATTATATTAGTCGAGAAAATTCTATTCATGCTAAAGCTGGAAATTTAAACCATGCCTTGAGTCAAACTAATGGAGAATTAATTGTTGTTTTTGACGCTGATTTTATACCTACTACTAACTTTTTAACACGAACCGTGGGTTTTTTTCAAGACATAAAAATCGGCTTACTACAAACTTATCAGAGTTTTTATTCCCATGATCCTATTGCCAGAAATTTAGGTTTAGATGATAAAATACCGACGGAAGTAGAAATTTTTTCTCGCTATTATCAATTAGTTAGAGATAGTATAAATACTGCTTTATGTTATGGTAGCTCTTTTGTGATTAGAAGACAATCTTTAGAAAAAATAGGGGGTTTTGTGATTAATTCTCTCAGTGAAGATTATCATACAGGAATCAAATTAGCGTCAGAAAATTATCAAGTTATCTATTTGAAAGAAAGTTTAAGCGCTGGTTTATCCGCAGAAAATATTTTTGGGCATATTAGACAGCGTAAAAGATGGGCAAGAGGTACAATTCAAACATTATTTATTGCGGAAAATCCCCTGAAACTTAAAGGTTTAAAATGGTGGCAAAAATTAGCTCATTTAGAAGGTATTTTTCAATGGTTTATTAGTCCATTAAGACTTATATTATTGTTATTACCTTTAATATATATATTTTTTCAAATCTCTCCTATCAAATCTAGTTTTGAAGAAACAATATCTTTCTTTTTGCCTTTTTATTTTGTACAATTATTAACATTTTCTTGGTTAAATTTTTATAGTCGTTCCGCTTTACTGGCTGACATTTATAATGTAGTTACTGCTATTCCTATATCTGTAGAAATTTTCCAAACTTTACTTAATCCTTTTCTTTCTATTTTTAAAGTGACTCCAAAAGGCATTAAAAATGATAATTATTATTTTAATTGGAATTTAGCTTCCCCATTAATTTTTATTCTTGTTATTAATTTAATGACGTTATTTTATTTAGGAAAAGAATTTATAATGAGTGAAAATAACTCTTTTGGTTTAACGATTTTTATCTTTTGGAATGTATATAATTTAATTATTTTATTACTATCTATCATCGTTATGTTAGATATACCAAAATTAGATGGTTATCAATGGTTGAAAATGAGAAAAAAAATTAGAATAATAACTAATGAATATATTTGGGAAGGTTTGACGAATAATATATGTGAAATTGGTGCAGAAATTAGCCTTAATTCCTTACAAATAATTCCTCCAGAAGGCAAAATAGAATTTATAAAAGAAGGATTATTATTAGAATTTAAAACTGTCAAAAATTATAGTAACAATAAAAATATTAAGGTTATATTTAAAGATATTAACTTATTACAATATCGACAACTAATAATAATGATTTTTTGCCCTCCTAATAGATGGAGTTACCAACAAACTCCTAGAGAATTAATGTCATTTTTACTATTAATTCAATCTTTATTTGTTACACCATTAAAATTAATTAAAAGTAAGTTGATAAAGGAGAGGATACACGGAAGTTAACTCGCCTTTATAAGCGGTTTCTATTTTGGTGATAAATTCAGGTGAAGGATTAAATACATAAATTTTGTTAAATTCTTTATGGATTTTAATAGGCGTTTCTTTCTGAAATAATTGTAATTTTATATCAGGTTTTAATTTATGACTAATAGAGATAATATTACCTTCATTAATATCAAAATTATCAGTAATTAATAAGACATTTTCAGATTGATTAATGATTTTTGCAATGGCAGGATTATGATAACTAGAAGGTTTATTCCACCAAGTTTCACTATTTGCACTAATTATATTAGAAATAATACCAGTAGTAAAAATAACTATTAATATTATTGACCATCTTAGGGATTTTTTTTGAATTTTAATACCTAAAAAATAACCAATAGTAAGATAAATTGCTATATAAGCAGGAATAAAATATCTTGTCATACTTGATTTAACACCACCAAAAATTAAATCTGGTAAAATTAAACCTAAAGTGGGAATCAGTGTTAATAATAATAAATATAACCAAATATTTTTCTCTGTATTTCTTATTAAAAAAAAGAAACTATATCCTATGAGAATTAAAACTAAAATAATAAAAATATAGCTTAACCAATGATATAATGGTAAGCCAATATCAGCAAATAAGCTAGTAAAATGTAATCCCCATAAATTAGCTAAAAATATTAGTGGTTTTTCTATCTTTGTCCATTGAGTTGTATCTTTAAGTACGTTAAAATTAATTAACATAATAATAACCCAAGGAATAAATAAAAGAAAACTAATAATAGTATATTTAACGAAATTTATTAGTTTATTTTTACTTAAGTTTTTCCTCATAAGCAAAATATAGATAATATTTACAAAGGGCAAAAATATCGATAGAATCGAGGTATAAAAAGTTAAAGAAAAACTCAAACTATAACTAATCCAATGAATACCTTTATCAAATTTGATACTTTTGACAAAAAATAAACTAGATAAAATAATAGTTAATATCCATAAACTATATTCTCTTGCTTCTTGTGCATATAATATTTGAAAAGGCGAAATTGCTACTAGACTAACGGTAATAAAACTCACAAACTTATCATTAAATAATTCCCTAGATAACCAATAAATAGTTGGAAACACTAGCAAACTAAAAATTATGGATAAGGTGCGATTAATAATAATTGAACTACCACAAATATTTTGCCATAATCTTAAGATAATATAGTAAAGTGGAGGGTGTTCTGGATGAGTATTAAGGGATTTTATTGTTTGCGAAAAAGGAGTATTTAGGGATAATTTTTGAAATTTTAATAACTCTTGTGTCGTAATAATTTTACCGTTAAAAAAAGTATCTGTTACTTCATTACTTTGATAACCAGCAACCCTTAAAGAAGTATAAACCTCATCATGCCAATAAATTTTTTTATCTATATTTGTTACTCGAAAAAAAATACCGATTATGATAACAATAATAACTACTATTATTAACCAAAACTGACGAAGCGATCGCAAAGTATTTGTCATCAGATTATAGGAAGATAATAAAAAAATGTGACGTAAGTATTTTCACTTATATGAGGAATTAATATTATAGTAATAAGAAATATTGTCATGATTTTAAAAATTAAGTCGTCAATAACCACGAATTTTTGTTACATTTAACTTAACAATTCGCAATAGTTGAGCAAAATATGTTGCTAAAAACAAAAAAAAATTTTTTCTTATGTGATAAAAATAAGGAACAAGATACAGTAAAATTAGCTTCAGTATGGGAGAATATAGACTTTTTTAGTTGTCCTTCTGATTATAACTTTCATCTGCATACCAATTGTTCTGATGGACAGTTAACACCTGAATCTATAGTTGAACAAGGATTATCCATTGGATTAAAAGGATTTGCTATCACGGATCATCATAGCGTAAAAGGCTATTATCGTGCGAAAAATTGGTTAAAAGAAAAATATAATCTTAACTCTAATGTGATACTACCTCATTTATGGACTGGTATTGAAATCACCTCTGAATTAAACGGTACAAATGTTCATATATTAGGTTATGGCTTCAATCCTGAAGCGGATATTTTACATAAATATTTTACAGGAGAACAACCTAACGGAAAAGATGCCCTTGCCAAAAATGTCATCAGAAATCTTCATGAAGCTGGAGGATTAGTGGTGTTAGCACATCCTGCTCGATACCGTCGTAGTGCATTAGAATTAATACCCGAAGCTATGGAATTAGGTATTGATGGAGTAGAAACTTATTATGCCTATAGTAATCCTCATCCATGGCAACCCAGCGAAAACCAAACTATGATGGTGAAAAAAATAGCAGAAAAGTATAATCTATACACAACTTGTGGTACAGATACCCATGGTAATAATATTTTAGTGCGTTTATAAAGTTGACAAAAAATACTCTAAATATTGAAAAGTATAAAAAATTAGAGTTAAATATATATCAATTATTCTGATAAATAGTTAGTGATTATAGAGGATAAAAAAAGATGAATAACTTAACTATTGATTTATCTTCCGTTGATTTAACTGATGAGCAATTTTTCAAATTATGTGTAAATAATCGAGATTATAGATTTGAAAGAAACAGTCAAGGAGATTTAATAATTATGTCGCCAACGGGAGGAGAAACAGGTAATAGAAATGCAGATATTTGTTATCAATTACAAGCATGGAATAGAGAAAAACAATTAGGTAAAGTATTTGATTCCTCCACAGGGTATAAGTTACCATCAGGCAGTAATCGCTCACCTGATGCGTCTTGGATACCTCTTGAAAAATGGGATAATTTAAGCGCTCAAGAAAAACAGAAATTTTTGCCTTTATCCCCTGATTTTTTAATAGAATTATTATCCCCTACTGATAATTTAATCGATACCCAAAATAAGATGAAAGAATATCTCGAAAATGGGACAAAATTAGGATGGTTAATTAATAGAAAAACTAGACAAGTAGAAGTTTATAGAGTTAATCAAAAAGTAGAAATTTTAGTCAATCCTCATAATGTATCAGGAGAAAATATTTTAGAGGAATTTAATCTTGACATGGAATCAATTTGGTAAAAAAATTAACGAAAAACATAATTAATAGGAGTTGCTGATAAAAACAACAACCTTTATTAGTAATTACTTATCAACTATTTTTAAAACTAATTTTAACTATACTAAAAAGCTGACGACTGATAGCTAACAGTAAAAGAAAGCAACATTAACTTTATAATGAAAAATGTAAAGAAAAGTTAAGAAACATTAGAAAAAAATGCGAGTTGCCATTGTAGGTGCAGGATTAGCAGGTTTAGCTACCGCTATTGACTTAGTTGACGCTGGTTGTGAAGTAGAAATATTTGAATCTCGCCCTTTTGTCGGGGGAAAAGTAGGCAGTTGGGTTGATAATGATGGTAATCATATCGAAATGGGGTTACACGTTTTCTTCGGTTGCTATTATAATTTATTTGCTTTAATGAAAAAAGTGGGTGTGATGGATAGTTTACTGTTAAAACAACATACCCATACCTTTATCAACGAAGGGGGTAGAGTTGGAGAGTTAGATTTTCGCTTTATTACAGGTGCACCATTTAACGGCTTAAAGGCTTTTTTTACTACCTCTCAATTATCTACCCTCGATAAAATTGCCAATTCTTTAGCCTTAGGTACAAGTCCTATTGTAAGGGGTTTAGTGGATTTTGAGGGGGCTATGCGCAATATTCGTGACTTAGATGGCATTAGTTTTGCTGACTGGTTTCGTAAACACGGAGGAAATCAAGGTAGTCTCCATAAAATGTGGAATCCCATTGCCTACGCTTTAGGCTTCATTGACACTGAAAATATTTCAGCTCGTTGTATGTTGACAATTTTTCAATTCTTTGCAGCAAAAACTGAAGCGTCTGTACTACGAATGCTAGAAGGCTCACCTCATGAATATTTACATAAACCCATAGTTAATTATTTAGAATCTAAAGGGGTTAAAATTCATACCCGTCGTCAAGTTAGAGAAATTAAATATCAAGAAGGAGAAGAAACCCTCGTCACGGGTTTAATGATTGCTAACGGTGACACAGAAGAATTAGTTACCGCAGATGCTTATGTTTGTGCCTGTGATATACCGGGTATTCAAAAAGTTATTCCCGAAGGTTGGCGTAAATGGTCAGAGTTTGATAATATTTATAAATTAACTGCTGTACCAGTTGCCACAGTTCAACTACGTTTTGATGGTTGGGTAACGGAATTACATAGTGAGAAAAAACGCAAACAGTTAGAAAAAGCCGAAGGTATTGATAATTTACTTTATACTAGCGATGCGGATTTTTCCTGTTTTTCGGATTTAGCTTTATCTAGCCCTTCTAATTATTATCGACAAGGAGAAGGTTCTTTGTTACAATTAGTTTTAACTCCAGGTGATCCTTTTATCAAAGAAAGTAACGAAAATATCGCCAACCACGTCTTAAAACAAGTACATAATCTATTCCCTTCTTCTCGGGATTTGAATATGACATGGTATAGTGTGGTTAAACTAGCTCAATCTTTATATCGTGAAGCACCGGGTATGGATGTTTATCGCCCATCACAAAAGACTTCCATTGCTAACTTTTTCCTAGCTGGTAGTTACACTCAACAAGACTATATTGATAGTATGGAAGGTGCAACTATTTCAGGAAAACAAGCAGCCCAAGCAATCTTAAAATCTAATACAAAAGTACTGGCGATCGCTTAAAATAAATAATAGGTAATAAGTAATAAATAAGACAATAAAAGAGTTTATTGTAAACCTAACCAAGTTAATAACCCTTGTCCAGTAAAATATTCAATAGATAAGGTAATAATAAAGCCAATCATTGCCGCTCTACCATTTAATTTTTCAGCATAATTGTTAAAGCCGAATTTTGGTTCTTCAATATTGGGGGTTTTGGTGGGTTGAGGTTGAGTCATAGTTGAGAAACTCCTAATTAAACAGTAATTATCTGATTTTATTAAATTTTGTTAACATCTTAACATTAATTAACATTAATGGAAAATCAAACAAGAAAAATAGTTGATTATAGCCAATGCCCAAATTCTGTCATAAAAGTATCATTGAGAATAGCTTGACGAATTTTATTCGTGAAATTAATTAACTCGTGTAAATTATGAATAGATAACAAAATAAAACCTAACATTTCTCCTGAGCGCAATAAATGGTTAAGATAAGCACGGGTAAAATTTTGACAAGTATAACAGCTACATTGAGGATCTAAAGGGGTAAAATCTTCTTTATAAGGAGCATTTTTCAAGTTAATCCGCTTACCTTGCACTAATGCGGCACCATGTCGCCCTAAACGAGTAGGGATAACACAATCAAATAAATCAATGCCAGAAGCGATAGCTATAACCATTTCTCTATAAGTGCCAACACCCATGAGATAGCGAGGTTTATTGACAGGTAAAAGAGGAGTAGTCCATTGTATAATTTGATGGATTAATTCGGGTTTTTCTCCCACACTAACACCGCCGATGGCATAACCGGGTAAATCTAAACTAACTAAATCTTGTGCACATTGAGTGCGTAAGTCAGCATAAATTCCTCCTTGCACAATACCGAATAATGCTTGTTTATCGGGCTTTTCATGGGCATTTATACACCGTTGCAACCATTTGTAAGTACGTTCAACAGCAATAACAACCTCATCTCGTGTAGCGGTGGCAGGAGGGCACTCATCGAAAGCCATAATAACATCCGCACCTAAAGCATTTTGAATTCTGATGGAGTTTTCTGGTGTCATATTAATAATTCTACCATCTTTCGGGGAGCGAAATTTAACACCATCATCGGTAATTTGTCGTAATTTAGCTAAACTAAAAACTTGAAAACCGCCAGAATCAGTTAACATGGGTTTTTCCCAACCGACAAAATTATGTAACCCTCCAGCCTTAGCAATAATCTCCTCACCCGGTTGGATATGCAAATGATAAGTATTACCTAAAATCATTTGTGCGTTAACTTCCCTTAATTGTGCAGGAGTAATACCTTTGACAGTACCGACAGTACCGACAGGCATAAATTTAGGAGTTTCCACATCACCGTGGGGAGTAGAAAAAACTCCAGCCCGTGCTTTAGTATGAGAACAAGATGCAATTAAAGAATAAGAAAAAGACACTAAACAATGAACAATGAAAAATTAATAATGAACAATTAAAAAAATTATCCATCATCTACTATACATTGTTATCTATTCTTTTTTATTGCGGAAGATTTAATTTTTAATTTTAAGAGTTTAGAAATCTTCGTCTAATTGTACATCCCATTTAGCTGAAAGTACTTCTCCTAACATTTCTTCTAAATTATCAAACTCCAGATTTTTTTGAGATTGTTGTTCTTGACAAGATGTAACCAGAGGAATTAAAGTTAATTTGCGATTATCTTGTACTAAATCAAAATAGGTTTCTTGAGGAGATACTTGATTAAGTTGTAGATAATCAAAACTTTGAATATTGATGTAGAGACTGTTATTGATTACTACAGTAGCCTGAGTTGAATCGTTGAAAACTTCTAAAATCCAACCTTGTCCTTGATTTTGTATTACTCCATCAAGACTGTGTATATAACGTACTTGAGTTAAATCGTTAATTAGACGTTTAATATCTTCTTTGTTGACTAAAATTCCCGACTCAATAATACAAGGTGCAGGTAACTGATAATAATTCCGTTGATGACTCATAATAAATAACCCTTTTTTTTCGCTCTTACTTACTAATTAATTTGATGATAAGGAGAAAATATTAACATAAATCTGACTTTTTTCAGTACATTAATATTAACTTTTTTGTTTGAGTTTAGCATTGTGGGCTAAAGTAGAAAAACATACAATATTTAGCTGAATTAACCATTAATTCAAAGAATAATTAGTTATCAGTTATTAAGTGATATATATATTATTACAACATTAGCAACTAATATAAAATCAACTTTATGAAAGATTAATTCAATCTTCGACAACTAAATTGTGATGTTGAGATTGAAAAAAAGTTAAATTTTTGACAAACAAGCCAAAATCTATTTTCATGTTAGTAGCAAATCTCAGATTAAATGAATTTTTATTGTTTGCTACGACACAATCTTAACCTAAAATTTCGATTTTGTTTAGGTTTATTTCTATATGTTAATTGATTATGAAAAAATTGATCTCTTCTTTTTTTGGGGCGATAGTTTTTTACACGATTATTCCTGTTTCTGATTTTTTTCCCCTAGAGTTTAACAAAATTGCTCGATGGTTGCCTTATATTGGTATTCTTTTAGGTTGTTTTCTCGCATTAATAGCTAAATTTTTTACTTTAATAGATATTCCGTCTCTTACGAAAGCTGTGTTAATAGTTTGTTGCTGGATTTTTTTAACAGGAGGCTTACATTTAGATGGAGTAATGGATACTGCTGACGGTTTAGGGGTGCAAAATCCTGAAAAAAGATTAGAAGTAATGCGGGATAGTAATAGTGGTGCTTTTGGTGTAATGGCAGGAATTATGGTTATTGCTTTAAAAATCGCCAGTATCAGTGAAATTAATCACTATCTCTGGATTTCTCTAATTATTACGGCTAGTTACGCCCGTTGGGGGCAATTAATGGCTATCGCACTATATCCTTATGTAAGGAAAGAAGGAAAAGGAGTTTTTTTAAAAGAAAACCTAAATTTACCCATAGACGTTATCTTTAGCTCATTATTTATGATTATTTTGATAATTACTCAATATTTCTTCCTCAATCAAACATTAACTGTAATTAGCTTAACTTTGCTTATAAGTATCATCATCTCATTATTCATGGGATGGTGGTTTAATAAGCAACTAGGAGGACATACAGGAGATACTTATGGAGCTACAGTAGAATGGAGTGAAGCCTTAATTTTATGTGCTTTAACGGTGCTTAATCATTAAAAATTCATTATTCATTATTCATTATCAATGTATCAGTAACTTTAGCAATATCATAAATTTCTTTAACATCATGAATCCTCAAAATATCAGCACCCTGAGTAATAGCATAACTGCAAGTAGCCGCCGTACCCCAAATTCTTTCTAAAGGATTTTCTTTTTTCAAAATTGTGCCAATAAAACTTTTTCGAGATGTACCTATTAACACAGGAAAACCTAAATTTTTAATTATTTTAATATTTCTTAATATCTCTAAATTTTGTTGGTAATTTTTAGCAAAACCAATGCCTGGATCTAATATGATATGCTCTTTTTTAATACCCCATGTAATGGCTTGATTAATTCTTTCTTGAAAAAACTGATTAATATCCCCAATTAAATCTTGATAATCCGTAAAATTTGCCATGGTTTCAGGATTACCTTGAATGTGCATTAAAATTATCGGTACATTCAATTTAGCGACGAGAGGCAACATTTCTTGATCAAAAGTTCCTCCTGAAATATCATTAACAATATCTGCACCAACGGCTATGGCTTTCTCCGCTACTATAGCTCTAGTGGTATCAATAGAAATAGGAATATCTGATTGTTGACGTAAAGCAGAGATAACAGGAATAACCCTTTCTAATTCTTCTTCTAAGGTGATTTGTTGCGCATTGGGGCGGGTAGATTGTCCACCAATATCAACTATATCAGCACCGTCAGAAATCATCTTCTGAGCCTGTTTTAAAGCTCTCTCAATACCATTAAATTGTCCACCGTCACTAAAACTATCAGGGGTTACATTTAAAATCCCCATCAAAAAAGTGCGATCGCCCCAATTAAATTGATGATTGCGAATGGTTAAGACTCTTACCATAGAGATTAATCAATGCTCTAACTTTAAGGGATAAAATTCAAGTACAATTTGCAAAAAATCCCCATAATTACCTAAGTGAATTTTAGATTAAACTCAGGTATAATTGGAGATAAAATTTATAGATAGTTAACTAAACGAGCAAAGCTATTAGCTTCAAGACTAGCACCGCCGACTAATGCACCGTCAATGTCAGATTGTGCCATAATTTCATCCACATTTTTGGGATTAACAGAGCCACCGTACTGAATAGTTACATTTTTATTACTTAATTGAGAGCGGATAATACCAATAACTCGGTTTGCTTCTGTAGCTTCGCAAGTGTCACCAGTGCCAATAGCCCAAATTGGTTCATAAGCAATTACAAGGTTATGTTGATCAACGTTTATTAAACCTTTTTGTAATTGATTGATAATAATATTTTCCGTTTCCCCAGCATCCCGTTGTGCTTTACTTTCTCCCACACAAAGAATCGGAGTCAAACCATGTTTTTGAGCAGCTAAAAGACGAGAATTGACGGTTTCATCAGTTTCACCAAAATATTGACGACGTTCACTATGACCGACAATAACATAATTAATGCCAATTTCCGTTAACATAGCACCTGAAACTTCACCAGTAAATGCACCTTGTTCTGCCCAATGGATATTCTGTGCCCCTAATTTAACTCGACTACCATGCAAATTTTTCGACATAAAATGTAAACTGGTAAAAGGCACACACAAAACTACTTCTCTGGTTTCGGGGGTGTCTTCTAAATGGGGTAAAAAAGCCTGTAAAAATTCTAATGACTCACTTTGAGTCTTGTGCATTTTCCAGTTACCAGCAATAATAATTCTTCGCACTTTTGCTCCTAATTTCTGTTATTGAGTTAATTTACTTATGCTATGCTCAAATTTTCTTCATAACATTTCAACGAGCATAAGTATCAAAACTAACATTTTATAATGTATCGGTTATTTTAGTAAATGCTTATTTTTTTTGAAAATTCTTGAAAGTGAATATCGTTTTAAGGGAATATCATTTTAAAGAAATATTATTTTAAAGTGAATGCCGTTTTAAGGGAATATCGTTTTTAAGGGTGAATGCCATTCACCCCTACGGAGTTATCAACCTCCAGCTACCGCAGGTACAATACTAACTTCGTCACCGTCTGTTAAAGTAGTCGAAACATTGTCTAAAAACCTTATATCTTCGCTATTAACATAGAAGTTAAGGAAACGACGAGGTGCGCCTTGTTCATCACATAAACGAGCTTTAATACCGGGGCAATTAGCTTCTAATACGTCGATTAATTCTTGAACATTAGTAGCTTCACATTCGATGGTAGCTTGTTCTTTGGTAAATTTTTGTAAAGGAGTAGGGATTAATACTTTAACAGCCATAATTTAATTCAATTTTAATAAAGTTTATAATCATTTTATTTCCATCTGTCTAGCAAAGGGTAAACAGAGAGATTTTATTTAATAGACCTCTTGCAAAATAAAAAGTAAAATCTATTTTAAGATGGAAAACGTTAATTTCTTAACTTATTACTCGTTACTCCACTTCTACAAGAAGTCTAATATATGATGGTGAGCGATGCCCATAGTACTAAACGGAAACTTGTTGCCATTCTAAACGTTCAAGGGTACGAGAGCGATCTAATGCCCGTTCAAAACTGTCTAATTTAGGCTCAATCAAGAAAGGCTCACTAATATATCCTTGTACTGCTTCTTGAGTTTTTAAGCCATTACCTGTGATATAAACTACAGTAGTTTCTTCGGGATCAATTTTTCCTGCTTCTACTAATTTTTTCAACACCGCAATGGTTGTACCTCCTGCCGTTTCGGTAAAAATACCTTCAGTTTCTGCTAGAAGTTTCATCCCTTCGATAATTTCAGCATCATTGACAGATTCGATATTACCGTTAGTCTTACGAGCAAGATCTAAAGCATACATTCCATCGGCTGGATTACCAATAGCAATAGATTTAGCGATAGTGTTAGGTTTAACGGGGATAACAAAATCTCTGCCTTCTTTAAATGCTTGAGCAATGGGAGAACAACCTTCCGCCTGTGCGCCACTAAAACGTACAGGTTTATCATCCACTAAACCAACTTTAACGAACTCTTGGAAACCTTTATGAATTTTGGTAAATAAAGAACCAGAAGCTAAAGGTGCGACAATATGATCAGGTAATTTCCAGCCTAATTGTTCGGCAACTTCAAAGCCTAAAGTTTTTGAACCTTCAGAGTAGTAAGGACGTAAGTTAATGTTCACAAATCCCCAACCGTAGGTATTACCAACTTCACAACAAAGGCGGTTAACTTGATCATAGTTGCCTTTTACGGCCATTACTGTGGGATTGTAGATTAATGTGCCTAAAACTTTTCCTGCTTCTAAGTCAGAAGGAATAAAAACACAACAGTCTAAACCAGCATGGGCAGCAATGGCGGCTGTAGAGTTAGCAAGATTACCCGTACTAGCACAGGAAACGGTGGTAAAACCTAATTCTCTAGCACGAGTTAAGGCAACGGAAACTACTCTATCCTTAAAACTAAGGGTAGGCATATTAACAGCATCATTTTTAATATAAAGATTTTTCAGACCTAAACGACGAGCCAAGCGATTTGATTTAACCAACGGAGTCATGCCCGTACCTACATCTATAGGATTTTCACTTTCTACGGGTAAAAATGCTTTATAACGCCAGATGGAATTTGGTCCTTTGGCGATACTTTCACGGCTTACTTGTTCTCGAATAGCATCATAATCGTAAGCTACTTCTAAGGGTGCAAAGGTTTCTTCACAAATATGAATGGCTTTGAGAGGATATTCTGCACTTCCTTCTTTGGAGACTAATTTAGTGAAAGTGGGTTTAAATTTGGCGCTAGGGCGATCAATTGCTTGGGTCATTTTATCTTCTCCTGTGATCGATAATGATGAATCTGAAAATAATCTTTAGATGATTGCTTGTGTAAAAAGTATAACAGTTAGCAAAATTACTGTCAAATATACCCGACTTTTTTAGTCTGGATTCTTTCTCTTAAAAATTATTTAGGCTTTGCTGAAAAAGCGTGAATGATGAGGTTAGGTTTAAAAATCAAGGTTTGATCGGAAATAAAATATTATGTGGTTTGAAAAATATTTTGAATCATTTGCTTCTCTAAACCTAAAGCGATGGTTTCTAATTCCATTACCTCCGCCGAGGATAAACGCCAACCTAATGCACCAATATTTTCTTTTGCTTGAAAGAGAGTTTTTGCGCCCGGAATGGGAATTGTACCTTGACAAATGCACCAATTTATAGCCACTTGTGCCATAGTTTTACCGTTATTTTTGCCGATGACATCCATAGCTTGTAATAAAGGTTTAATTTTTGGTAATAAAGACTTAAATAAACTTTTTCTTGCCCCTGATGGTAAATCATCTAAATTTTTATATTTACCTGTTAAAATACCTAATGTAAGAGGACTATAAGCGATAATTTTTATGTCTAATTCATCGCATAATGGTTTTAATTCTAGCTTTGTTAGACCATAAGTTGAGAGTAAAGAATATTGAATCTGTAAAGTACTAATTTTTACTTCTTTTGTGAGGAGAAAATCATAGGCTTTTTGTAGGTTTTTCGGTCCATAATTAGATAACCCTATTCCTTTAACTAATCCTTGATGATACAATTGGGCTAAACCTTCTAATAAGGGTTTTTCTTGCCAAGGAAGATATTTTGCTGGAGACCAGTGCATTTGAACTAAATCAACGGGTTTACCTAATCTTTCAGCAGATTTTTGACAGGCGTTAATCATGGATTGAGGTGTTAAACGCCAAGGATATATTGCTAATTTGGTAGCGATGGTAATATCATTTTGATGATCTCCTTGATATTTTCGGGCAAATGTACCTAAAAGTGTTTCACTACGTCCCTTTAGTTTTCCTGTACCATAAGAGTCTCCCGTGTCAAACCATGTCACTCCTTGAGAAACATTTAAGTTAAAAACTTGCTCTAATTCTCGATCCATAGTAGGATCATAATTCCAGAGAAAACGATTTCCCCAGGCCCATGTACCGCATCCCATCGGCGATAGAAATAAATTGTCTGCTACCTTAATGTTAGATTCAATCATAAGTATTGGGAATAAAAAGGGAAATCAATTAATCACTTTCATTATAGATAAAGATTTAGAAGCAAAGAAAAATTTAATAAAACATTTTTTAATCACTGTTTTAAAATCTATTACCGTATTTTTTACTTCTTCGGCTAAATCTTCAGCAAAATCATCTACTTTATTCCTTTCTTGAAAAGCTAATTTATGTAGATCTTTTTCCCAATTATTAAGCATTTCACTACTAGGATTTTCTAAGATTTCTAATCTTTCTTTAAATTTAGTTTCAGTACTTCCATCACTGTTGATAATTAATTCTCCTGCAATAATTTTAGTTATTAAATCTCCTGCTGTCATTCCATTTTCTATAGCTTTTACTTCTATTTCTCTTATTACTTGAATAGGTAATTTTAAAGTACCTTTTTTAAAGTTTTGTTCTCCAAAAATTATCATTTCAATACGATTTGCAGTAATTTTATGAGGTTCATAAGTATCTAAAACTTCTTGCCATTTTTGGACTAATTCTTCTTCACTTAATTTGATTAATAAACGTGCTTGAGCTTCATTTTGGGGAATAATATTAAACCCCGCTTTTATTAGTTTAATAGCAATACTAGCTGAATCTATTACTTGATTTGCTCTCCATATTTGATAATGAACTGCTTTCTCACAATACTCTTTGAAGGATTTATATCTATTTTTATATAAACGATAATATTTGACTTGATATAATTGAATTCCTAATTTTATATAGCTTATTCTATTATATTTTATACTATTAGTAATTTGTTCTAATTGATTATATTTTCCTTCTTCATTGACATAATAACATTCTTCTAAAATTGATTTATATGGTTCTTTTATATCTTCCCAAAATAGTTCATCTTTACTTTCTTCTCCACAACTATATAAAATGGCGATCGCCTCTTCAGTATTTCTATTTATTACATTTTTTGTGATTAATTGACTCATAGTTGTGTTTATAATTTTACTATCTTTTTAGTACATTGTTAGTACTATTTTCTCTAGGGGTTTTTATTATACATCTTTTACTGAAACTATCTATAATAATTTTAATAATATTTTTTTTTAGCACTATTTAATAGTAATAAATAATGAATAATAAATAATGAATAATTAATAATTAATATCTCCTATCCTTGAAGAATTAGGAATTAGGAATTAGGAATTAGGAATTAGGAATTAATTACTCATTACTCATTACTCATTACTCATTACTCCTAATTATCTAAATCCTCTAATTTTTGATTAGTAACTTTACGAGAAATACGACGATATTTTTTAGAGTCTAACTTTGGTTCAGTATATTTTTGACCAGATGTATTATTTTTTGTTTTCAAAGATGATTCTTTATCTTTTGTTTTCGCAATTTTTTGAGAATAAGCCTTAGTTTCTCCTAAAAACTTGAGATAATATTCATAACGTTCCCATTCTCCCTTAACTACACAATCAGGTTCGTTTTGATGAATACAATTATGAAACTTGCAACTATTTTGAGCTAATCTTGCCCTCGCTTCGGGGAAAAAATTAATTAATGATTCGGGGGAAAAATCAAAATCTGGCTGATTAAAACCGGGGCTATCAGCGATAAATCCACCTTCGGGGAGTTCGTATAACTCTACATGACGAGTGGTGTGACGACCTTTTTGGAGTTTTCCTGAAACTGTATTAGTACGAATTTCTAAATTAGGAATAAGTAAAGATGTAAGACTAGATTTACCAACACCACTAGGTCCTGCTAAAATTGTAATTTTATTGTGTAAAACTGTCTTTAATTCTTGAAGACCTTGATTGGTATTGACGCTAAAAAAATAGCCTTCATATCCCCAATTATTGAGCCTCATTTGCCATGTTTCTCTTTCTTGTGGTGTTATTAAGTCCGCTTTATTTAAGCCTAATAATAGCTTGAGATTAGTAGATTCTGCTTTAACTAGAAAACGACTTAATTGTACTGGATCTAGTGTAGGTTCTTCTAAGGCAAATACTAATAAAATTTGTTGGGCGTTGGCCATGGGGGGGCGTTGTAATTCACTGTTACGGGGCAGTACTGAGGCGATCGCACTTCGTTCAAACTCTGTGGATTTGATAGTAACTTGATCACCAACTAAAACAGATTGCCCAATTTTTTTTAATCTTGTAGGGCGTGTGCATAAAATGGTTTTTTGAGAATCTAAGCGCACTTGATAAAAATTAGCTTGAGAAGCGATAACAGTACCAGTAATCAACTCAGATTCTTGGGCAATAGAAAAGGAATCAGGTATAACCATAGTTTACCTTAAGCACGAACGGACAACGTAAAAAAATTACCTTGATCCTCCATAGCTTCCACAGAATAACCTTCCATAGATAAACTATTCGGTACTTGCTCAATAGGTTCACCAGTATCTAACAAAATGTTTAATAATTCCCCTGAAGACATTTTTTCTAATTGTAATTTACTACGGACAAAATTAATAGGGCATGGAGTGCCTCTTAAGTCTAAGGTTTTAGTCATTAGGTGTACAAAATCAATTATATTTATTTGATCAAAGATAAAAAGGAATATTCGTCTTTATCTCTCATTACTAATTATTTATGAAAAATACTCTCGAAGAAACCTTCAAAACCTCTTTTAGAAGTATGTTCACCTTTAATTTGAGCTAATTTTTCTAATAACTCTCGTTCTTCTGAATTAATTTTAGTAGGAATATCTATTTTAATAGTTAATAAATGATCTCCACGACTAACAGAATTACCAAGTTTGGGAACACCTTTATCTTCAAGAGTCAGAACCGTATTAGGTTGTAAACCTGCCGCAATAGTAACTTTATGATCTCCGTCAATGGTAGGAACATCAATACGACAACCGAGAATAGCTTGTAAATAACTAATACTAAGTTCCGATAAGATATTATTACCCTCTCGTTTAAAGTGAGGATCTGTTTTCACAGATAAATAAACATATAAATCCCCTGAAGGGCCGCCACGACTACCCGCATCTCCTTCACCGCTTACCCGTAAACGAGTACCAGTATCAACTCCTGCTGGAATAGTAATTTTCAGTTTTTTATTAACCTGTTTAGTACCTTGTCCTCCACAAGATTCACATTTTTCCTCAATAATTTGTCCTTCCCCGTTACAGGTGGGACAAGTGGAAACTTGAGCGAAACTACCAAAAGGTGTACGAGTAGCACGACGAACTTGACCAGTACCATTACAAGTACCACAAGTTTTAGCGGAACTACCTTTTTTTGCTCCGCTACCGTTACAAGTACTACAAGTTTCTAAATGAGGAATTTTAATTTCTTTTTCACCGCCAAAAACGGCTTCTCGAAATTCTAAGGTTAAATCAAGACGTAAATCATCTCCTCTAGTGGGGCCACGACGACGAGGACCAGTCGCTGTACCGCCACCACCGCCAAAACCACCGCCGAAAAATGTCTCAAAAATATCGGCAAAACCCCCCATATCATTGGGATCAAAACCTACCCCACCAGAACCACCACCACTGCTAACTCCTGCTTCTCCAAAGCGATCATAACGAGCTTTAGTTTCTGGTTCGGATAAAACTTCATAAGCTCGATTAATTTCTTTAAAACGTTCTTCAGCATCATTATCTTTATTGACATCAGGATGATATTTCCGTGCCATTTTACGATAAGCTGATTTTAGCTCTTCTTTTGTAGCTGTACGGGGAACACCCAGTATTTCGTAGTAGTCTCCTGCCATATTACTTGATAATAACTCTTTATATTAGTCCGCTCTATATACACTATCACTAAACATTCTAAGTGACGAGCTTAACATTATTTTACCTTACCACTGAATATTCTTGAAGATGATCGAATAATTAGGAGTTAGGAGTTAGGAGTTAGGAGTTAGGAGTTAGGAGTTAGGAGTTAGGAGTTAGGAGTTAGGAGTTAGGAGTTAGGAGTTAGGAGTTAGGAGTTAGGAGTTAGGAGAAATATTGAAAGAAAAATCAAGATTTTGATGTTGTTATAATTTATAAGAAGTTAACCAAAAAGTAAAAATTTACACTATTATTTTGATGAATATTATTAGAATTCCAGTTTTAAGCGATAACTACATATTTTTACTTCATGATGTAAATACCAATCAAGTTGCTGTAGTTGATCCTGCGATACCAGAACCAGTTTTAATGGAAATTAAGAACTTAGGTGCAGATTTAGTCGCAATTTTTAACACTCATCATCATTTTGATCATGTGGGTGGTAATCAGGAATTATTAAAATATTATCCTAATGCGGTGGTTTATGGAGGGATTAAAGATAAGGGTAGAATTCCCCATCAACAAGTATTTTTAGAAGAAGGCGATACTGTAGAATTTGGTGATAGAAAAGCTGATGTTTATTTTGTACCAGGTCACACTTACGCTCATATTGCTTATTATTTTCCTCCCGTAGAGGCATCGGGTTGGGGTGAATTATTTTGTGGTGATACTTTATTTGCAGGAGGTTGTGGTAGGTTATTTGAAGGTACACCCACTGATATGGTTAATTCTTTAACTAAATTTCGTAATCTTCCTGATTCTACTAGGGTATGGTGTGCTCATGAATATACTCTTAGTAATTTAAAGTTTGCTATTACCATCGATAAAGACAATCAAGATTTACAGCAACGTTTACAACAAGTTGTGGGCGATCGCCAAAAAGAAATTCCCACAATACCTTCTTCTATAAAAATCGAAAAATTAACCAATCCTTTTTTACGATGGGATAACCCGAAAATAAAACAGGCTATGGGTTTAAATGAACCAGAAAGGGTTTTTGGACGTTTAAGAGGAATGAAAGATAATTTTTAACAAACCTTCGGTTATTATAGAGAGCGAAAATCTTTAAATAATATTAAGATTGTTACATTGTTATTTTATATTTATCATCTTTGTGTGTGAGGAGACTAAATGTCAGAGGGAAAACTAAAGCATCAAAATAAACCTTTTCATCGTCAACAGTCTGTCAAAATTTCTCCATCTTCTAAAAATAATGCTCGTTGGTTATTAATTGGTTTAGGATTGAGTGCCATCGCCGTTTTTTCGGCCACCGCAGGGGCAATATTAGCTTTATCTCTATCCAATACACCGTTAAAACAAGCAAAATTAACCGCCGCCGAAGAAGCTGTTTTTAATAAAGAAGAAACCATTACTTTTGATAATCTTCAGATTCCCAAATTAGACCGACCAGTTAATATTCTTGTACTAGGTATTAAGGTAACAACTTCAGATTTACCCGATCAAGTCCATGAAGATGTAGGGTATCATGCTTTAGTTAACTCTTTTCAAGGGTTATCTGATAGTATGTTATTGCTAAGATTTGACCCTGAAAAAGATTATGTCACCGTATTATCTATTCCTAGAGATACAAAAACCTTGGTGGAAGGAAGAGGAGTTACTAAGATAAATGATGCGAATTATTATGGCGGTCCCGCTTTAGCTGCCGAGTCGGTAAGTAATTTATTAGATGGTGTTACCATTGATCGTTATATTAGAGTAAATGTTCAAGGTATTGAAAAATTTATTGATGCTTTAGGAGGTTTAAATTTATATGTACCTCAAGACATGAAATATACAGATTTTAGTCAACATTTATATATTGATTTGAAAAAAGGTGAACAACATCTTGATGGAAATAAAGCAATTCAATTCTTACGTTTTCGCTACGATGCTTTAGGAGATATTGGGAGAGTTCAAAGACAACAAAGTTTCATGCGCGCTTTAATTGAACAGGCTTTAAATCCCAGAACTATTTTAAGAATGCCTGATATTTTATCTGTAGTTCGCGCTCATTTAGATACTAACCTTACCACGAATGAATTAATCGCTTTAGCAGGTTTTACAGGAAAGAAAAATCGCTCTAATGTTAATATGATTATGCTACCCGGAGACTTTAATACCCCAGAAGAAGGAGAGTTAAGTTATTGGTTGCCTGATAGTAATAAGATTAGCTCAGTTATGACTCAACATTTTGATCTTGAATCAGAATATGATAACTTTGCCACAGATTTAGATCCTACTAGATTACGAATTGCCGTACAAAGTAACCAAGAGAATCAAGAAACAGCTTTAAAAGTTGTAGAATATTTACAAACTCAAGGTTATAATCGCACCTTTTTAACTCAGCAGTTTATCACAGAACCTTTACTAAAAACTAAAATTGTTGCACAACAAGGTGATAACTATTCTGCCGCTAAAATTAGAGCAGATTTAGGGGTAGGGGATGTAGTGGTAGAAAGTACGGGAGTTTTAAAAACTGATATTACCATTCAACTAGGGCAAGATTGGAAAACTCCAAACTTAGATAATACTATTAATAATAGTAGTGTTAAAACGATTTCTTATTAACTGACGTTATCAACAAACATTCATTAAATAGGAATAAATTTTTTTACTCTCTATTCTCAAATTATCTATGACTGATTGTTATACTGTTTGAGATTAATAAATTAACGATACTATTAAAAAATAATGACAGAAATAGAAAATAAGGATTACACAAAAGTTGAGTTAGATCGTGATGATAAAGGCTCAAAAGCTAGGCAGTTATTGGGCATGAAAGGTGCAACCACCGCTAAAAATATTTGGCAAATTAGACTTCAGTTGATGAAACCCATCACATGGATTCCTTTAATTTGGGGTGTGGTATGTGGTGCGGCTTCTTCTGGAGGTTATGTCTGGAGTTTTGAGGATTTTTTGATGGCTTTAACTTGTATGTTAATGTCAGGACCTCTTTTAGCAGGTTATACTCAAACTATGAACGATTTTTATGATCGAGATATTGATGCTATTAATGAACCTTATCGCCCCATTCCTTCTGGTATTATTAGTATTCCCCAAGTGGTAACTCAAATTTTATTTTTACTTTTTGGCGGTATCGCTGTTGCTTATGGTTTAGATATGTGGGCAAATCATGAATTTCCTATTTTAACTTGTTTAGCGGTGGGGGGTTCATTTGTTTCTTATATTTATTCTGCACCTCCTTTAAAACTAAAACAAAACGGTTGGTTAGGTAACTATGCTTTAGGTTCGAGTTACATCGCATTACCTTGGTGGGCTGGTCATGCTCTCTTTGGTGAGTTAAACTGGACTATTGTGATTCTTACTCTCATCTACAGTATGGCTGGTTTAGGTATCGCCGTTGTTAATGACTTTAAAAGTGTTGAAGGCGATCGCCAATTAGGTTTAAAATCCTTACCCGTGATGTTTGGAATAACCACCGCCGCATGGATTTGCGTAATTATGATTGATGTCTTTCAAATTGGCATGGGTGCATATCTAATTTACCTCAATCAAAATCTTTATGCAACAATCTTGTTATTATTAGTAATTCCTCAAATAACTTTTCAAGATATGTACTTTTTGCGCGATCCTTTAAAAAATGACGTTAAATACCAAGCCAGTGCGCAACCTTTTCTTGTTTTAGGTATGTTAGTAATGGGATTAGCATTAGGACATTCTGTCTAGTTGGCACTTCTTCGTCTTGAGTAAAGAGTAAAAATTATTCGCACATTTCTGATTAAAATATGAGATTACCACTACCTAAATTAAATAACGAAGATCGTTCTTTAGATCACATTGGCGAAGTAATCGAAACTTCAACTACAGAATTTTTAGCTCAATGTTTAGAGCCTGAAGAGCTGAATTTCCCAGCTATGCCACCTTTTGGCAGTTGGGTTAAATCTTTTGATGAAGAGTCAGGTAATAAAATTTACTCTTTAGTTACGAATGTTACAACAGCACCCATTGACTCAGTACATCGAGCTAGAGCATTAGGTTTAACTTTAGCAGAATTAAAGGATCAACAACCGCAAATTTTCGCTATGTTAAAGACAGAATTTCGGGCGGTAATTATTGGTTTTGAAACGCCGCCTACTAATGACAATAATGGTTATAGTCCTTCTAATGGTAAAATATACCAATATTTGCCTCCTCGTCCTCCCCAAATTCATCAAGCTGTTTTTTCTTGCAATACTGAGGAAATAATCAACTTTACTTCTAATCCAGACTTTTTACGAGTCTTATTACAAGTGCAAAATACTCCTGTTGAATCTCTTATTGCTGCTACTTTACGAGAAAGTTATCGTTTAAGAGGTGGTGATAGACAATGGTTAGTTAAGGCTGGGCGAACTTTAAGTGTATTATTAAAAAATGACTATGATTGTTTAAAATATATACTAAGTCAAGTTAATTGGTAATGAAAATAATTGTTTATAGCTATCAGCAGTCAGCTTTTAGTCGTTATGTATAGATTTATAAATTTATTGGTGAATCTTTAATTATTTACAAATTATTTATATTAGCCATAATAGTGTTTAATTATGAGGATTAATTATGATAGTAAATACTGCTGAAAAATTAAAAGAATTATATGAAATCGATGATCATTTATGGTTAGAAGAAACAATCAAATTATTAAAAGAAAAAAAGTTTAATCAACTAGATTTAGAAAATTTAATTGAGGAGTTAGAAAGTTTGTCACGGAGAGATAAATTAGCTTTACAAAGCCTATTAGAGCAAATTATTCGACATTTATTATTAATCCAATATTGGAAAAATGAACGAGAAACAAATTATCGTCATTGGCGTTCTGAAGTTACAAGTTTTCGAGGACAAATTAATCGACGTATGACTACTAATTTTTATCATTATTTAGCAGAAAATTTAGCTTTAATTTATCATTATTCTCGTAAATATGTTATCGATAAATCAGGTATTGATACTTTTCCTTCTGAATGTCCTTACAATTTAGATCAATTATTAGATGAAGATTGGTTTCCTCAGGTATAATCGAACGTTTGTTTAAATTTTAGATAAAATAATCCTATTATGAACTAAATTAATTATGATAGTAAATACTGCTGAAAAATTAAAAAAATTATATGAAATCGATGATCATTTATGGTTAGAAGAAACAATCAAATTATTAAAAGAAAAAAAGTTTAATCAACTAGATTTAGAAAATTTAATTGAGGAGTTAGAAAGTTTGTCACGGAGAGATAAATTAGCCTTACAAAGTCTATTAAATCAAATTATTCGACATTTATTATTAATTCAATATTGGGAAGATGAACGAGAAACAAATTATCGTCATTGGCAATCAGAAGTAATTAGTTTTCGAGGACAAATTAATCAACGCATGACTACTAATTTTTATCATTATTTAGCAGAAAATATACCTTTTATTTATACACAAGCTCGTAAATATGTCAAGGCAAAATCAGGTATTGATACTTTTCCTTCTGAATGTCCTTACAATTTAGATCAATTATTAGACGAAGATTGGTTTCCTCTAGTATAATTAGGTCAAACCAAATCAGTAAAAATTCATCGTCTGAGTTATTAACTAAAATATTATTAGTATTTTTGGAAACTTTTTAAGTTGATTTTTGGTCTAAAATAATATAAACCTTGGTTATCTCAATATTTGTCGGTGTTCTTCGTTATGTTTAAGCAAATTAACCCTAAATTTAGATTTTTATGTAACTGTCTAATTATTTATGTTTTAGTCGGTTTTTTCTCTTCTTTAGTTGCTGATTCTCATCAAGATTTTCAAATTAGTTCTCAATCCGATTCAGCTAGTCAATTTTCTCGTATAATATCTCTTGGTGTTGCTTATTCTGCTAAAGAAAGTTTATATAAATAGAATTTAATTGTTATAATTTAATGTTCTATTATAATGGCGAATTCAAAGAAAATAACTATATTTCATTAGATATTAATGATTCTACTTGGTTATATGGTGCAACGGTTTTTACCACTTTAAGAGTTTATCAAAAATCTTTATATCATCCTTTAACTAATTGGCAAAATCACTGCGATCGCCTAAAACTAAGTATATCTGAATTTAATTGGATTATGCCTTCTTGGAATCAAATAGAAGAGGAATTAGAACATTTATTACAGTATTTTTCAGTATTAAGAATTACCATTTTTCCCGATGGAAAAGAGTTAATAATTGGGCGACAATTACCTGATAATTTAGCAAAAAAACAAACAGAAGGTATTAAAGGTTTAGTGATTATTGATCCTCAAATAATGAGATCATTACCATTACATAAAACAGGAAATTATTTAGCTTCATATTTAGCATTAAACCAAGCAAAAAAACAAGATTATGATGAAGGTATTTTAACTAATTTTGATCATAATTGGTTAGAAACAAGTACAGGTAATTTATGGGGATACAAAGAAGGTATTTGGTTTACTCCTGCCTTAGAAACAGGAATTTTAAATGGAATTGCCAGACAAATAATTATCAAAAATGCAAAATTTCCCGTTAAAATTAATCATTGGACTCCAGAATTTATAGCCGATTTAGAAGCAGTAGCTTATAGTAATAGTGTGGTAGAAATTATCCCTTTTAAGACTATCAAAATTAACCAACAAATCAAACAATATAACTCAAATCATGAGGCATATTTATTATTAAAACATTGTTATGATATACTCAGATTTTCTTAAAATAAGTAATAACATAAAGGTTATGAGATGATACTATTTTAGTCCTTAGTTTTCACTTTTAAAATATAGTAAGATTTACACATTTATTTTTTAATCTTTAATTATTCACAAATGATTTAAAATTGCTGTAGAAACATTTTTAGATTATCACTCAAATAAATTATTAATTGTTAATGAATATTGCCATCAAAATTGCCCAAATTATCGATTTAATTACAGAATGGTACGGTAAAATTGTTTATTGGTTAGTTTTAGTTATGATTGGTATTGGTGTATGGAATGTCATTGGTAGATATTTAGGTAAGATTATCGGCGAAAATTTGACATCTAACAGTTTAATCGAATTGCAATGGTATATTTTTGACTTAATTTTTTTCTTAGGCGCTGCTTATACTCTGAAAAAAGATAATCATGTGAGAGTGGACATTTTTTACAAAGATTTACCAACGAAAAGAAAAGCCTTAATCAATATAATTGGTGTTTTATTTTTCTTAATTCCTTTTTGTGGTGTAATTATCTATTTTTCTTGGCAATATGTTTTTAATTCTTGGCAAATCCTCGAAATTTCTCCTGATGATGGTGGTTTACCTCGTTATCCTATCAAAACTTTAATTATTATTAGTCCTATATTATTAATTATTCAAGGTATTTCTGAATTGATCAAAAATTTAGTTATTTTCTTAAACTATTCCCCTGAAAAAATTTCATAGAGGTTAGTTTTTTCCCCCTAAGAATAGAGGAAAATAACAAAGACAAAAGAAGTCTATCTATCTTAAATTCGCTCTTATTTCACCGATAATTTTTTTTGCCATATTTACTCCTTCCTCATCCGCTCTATGAAACTTACTCAAACTTGATCAATGAGTCAAGTTCCCACTCTTCATGGGATGGACGTTCACTTCCTGCTTCAGGTGAATCCTTAATAGACTTGCCACTAAGTTGGTTTGACTCTCCACAGGCTTTACTTCCCCACAAGCTGTGGGTAGTTGGATATAACTCCAAATTAATACTAGCATTCAAATCACGATCTATTTTTAGAC